>ENA-ORBV01004081-ORBV01004081.1-microbial-mat-metagenome-genome-assembly--contig:-NODE-4081-length-28464-cov-4.812168_pt1 | contig 28464 bp, 23 predicted proteins | sample MGYA00237777_ERZ505514 | MGnify/ENA primary metagenome ERZ505514 (study PRJEB26160, sample SAMN06269048) | microbial mat metagenome | isolation source: Oligotrophic lake microbial mat | place...
AAGCAGAAGACGGCATACGAGATTCGCCTTAGTCTCGTGGGCTCGGAGATGTGTATAAGAGACAGTCCATGCGCCGCGTCCCCCGATTTCACCGCCACCGCGCCAGCCGCCGCCGCAATCAGCAGCAGTGCCGTCGCACCGTGTCTGGCCCATTGCCCAAAGGGAAAGAGGCTCAGGATACGCAACGCGACGCCGACGAACCCAAGGGCGATGACGAAATGAACGATGACCGGGTGCAGTTCAGAGAGCGGCGGCATTGCGGTGCAGAGCAGAGTGTGCGCTTCGACCGGGACGGCGAAGCATATGTGGAGCAGTACGTCCGGTGACTCGCAGGCGTTTGATGCCGAGGGTCAGTCGGTGCGGTCCATGTCGACCTGACCGGTGATCGTCTTCGACAGCAGCGACCAGCTCATGCGACCTCGTCAATTGCGATGTGACAATATCGCGGGTCGCGTTGGACGATGCCAATACGCGGCGCCCGTGGCAACGGCATGGCGCTCAACGCTCCAACTTGAACCCGGCGTCGAGCGCCGGCCGCGTCGGCGCATTCGCCACGTACCACCCCGTCAGATACATCCACCGCGCCATCCGCGTCAGCTTCGCGTAGTCGATCCGCTCAGGGATGTCACCTGCCGTGTGATAGTCGTCGTGCAGGTTGGTGGTGTACATCAACGCAGGCACACCCAGGCGTGCATACGGCAGATGATCGCTGCGGAAGTACCACCCTTCGGGGTGCGTCGGCCGATCCCAGAGCGTGTCGAGCACGAACCGCCCCGTGGCATCGTTGGCGCGCAGCGCCATCGCCACCAGTTCAGTCGAATTGCGATGCGGCGGCTGGGTGCCGAGCAGTGTTGCCGTGTCGGGATGATTGCGGCCGATCATGTCGCCGTTGAGCACCGCCACGATCTGGGTCAGTGGCACCACCGGATGCGCGGCGTGGTAGCGCGAGCCGAGCAGGCCACGCTCCTCAGAGCCGTGATGCACGAACAGAATCGAACGCTTCGGTCGCCGCGCGACGAAGGCACGCGCCGCCGCAAACTGGGCCACGCTCACCGACGCGTTGTCATCAGCACCGGCGAGCACCGAATCACCCGGGGTGAGCAGCCTGACGCCATTGGCGTCCTGATGTGAACTGTACAGCAGAAACTCGTTGCGCAGGGTCGCATCGGTGCCTCGCAGCGCACCGATCACATTCACCGACGGTGTCTCGAAGCGTTCAAGGCGGATCGAGAGCGCTGCGTCGGCGACTTGCTGCAACCTGGCGCCGAGTTCCGCACGAACCATGATCGCCGGCGTCGCGCCGGCGCCAAGGGCGGCTGGTGGTGCCACCCGGTCCGATGCTCCCGCAGCACGCGGCACGGCGCGATCGACGTCGTAGTCACCGCGTTCACGCTGCACCGCCAGTGAACCGAACGCGCTGTCGACCGACGGGTTGGCGACCAGCAGGATTGCCGCGGCGCCGCGTCGTGAGAGGCGGGCCATCGTACCGGCGATTGCCGCCGCCGCGTATCGCGCCGTGGTGGGATAGCTGTAGGGCCGAATGGCACTCGGCGCAGGGGCGCGGAGTGGCGTGGCGACGATACGGCCGCGAAGGTCGATCGTGGTGTCGGCCGGATCGGCGAGCCAGAGCACCGATCCGGTGGCCTCGATTGGAGCGATGCTGAGTGGGATCGCGTCGCGGAAGAGCGCCATCGCCTGCCCGGCGATCGTGGCGCGGCTGGCGGTGACCGAGACCCTCGTGCGGACGATGTTGAACCACTGGAACCAGGTGCCTTCGTCGCCCGCAGGCTGGAGGCCGATGCGCTGGTATTGCTCGGCAATCCAGATCGAGGCGCGCATCTCGTCGAGCGTGCCCCCTTCGCGTCCGCGCATTCCCGGTGCGGCCATGGCGAAGAGGTCACGACGCAGATCACGCTCGCGGATGGCCGCGATGGCGCGGGTGACTGCCGGCGGCGGCAACGCGGCTCGTTGCTGGGCAAAGGCGGGCACCGGTGTGCTGAGCGCGGTGATGCCGAGTGCGGTGATGACCAGTGCGAGACCTCGGAACGAGGCGGCGGGAGGGTGGCTTCGGGATGCCATGGGGCTCGTTCGGCGTGAGGGAAACGACACGGGGCGCAGCGGCAGTGTCGTAAGTAAGTATGCCGCACTGCGCCCCGCGATGTTCGCCGAAACTCACCCGGTAGCGGCCTGCCTTTACGCCGCGAAGACTTCGCGAATCTGCTCCACCGCCCACGCCAGATCCTCTCGCGACACCACCAGCGGCGGCGAGAGGCGGATCACGACGTCGTGCGTTTCCTTGCACAACACGCCGCGCTGCTTCAGCGCCTCGCAGTACCGGCGAGCGGGTTCGTGCAGTTCGATGGCGACCATCAGCCCGCGGCCGCGTACCGTCTTGATCCGGTCGTCCCGGATGTCGGCCACCTGCGCCAGCAGCCAGGCGCCGAGGTCGGCTGATCGCTGCACCAGCTGCTCGTCCTGAATCACGCGCATCGCCTCGCGCGCCACGGCGCAGCCGAGCGGGTTGCCGCCGAAGGTGCTGCCATGTGATCCGGGGCCGAACACGCCAAGCACGTCGCGCGTGGAGACCACCGCCGACACCGGATAGAACCCACCCGAAAGGGCCTTGCCGAGGATGTACATGTCGGGCGTGACATCCTCGTGGTCACACGCGAACATCTCTCCGGTGCGGCCCAGGCCCGTCTGGATTTCGTCCGCGATCATCAGCACGTTGCGTTCGTCGCAGAGAACTCGCAGGTCACGCAGGAAACCGTCGGGCGGCATGAGCACGCCGGCTTCGCACTGAATCGGCTCGAACAATACGGCGCAGGTGTCGTCGGTCATCGCGGCGCGCACGGCGTCGATGTCACCGAACGGCACCAGCGTGAACCCGGGCGCGAATGGCCCGAAGTGTGCACGATAGGCCGGCTCCGAGGAGAACCCGACGATGGTCGTGGTGCGACCATGGAAGTTGTTCTCGAACGCGATGATGTTCGCCTGACCGTCACGAATCGCCTTCGTCGTGTACCCCCACCGACGGGCGGCCTTGATCGCCGTCTCGACTGCCTCGGCGCCGGTGTTCATCGGCAGCACCATCTCCATGCCGCACAGCGTCGCCAGCGCTTCACAGAAGGCACCGAGCTGCTCGTTCCGGAATGCGCGCGACGTGAGCGTGACACGCGAGGCCTGCTCGATGAACGTGGCCAGCAGGCGGGGATGGCAGTGCCCCTGATTCACCGCCGAGTAGGCGCTCAGGCAGTCGAGATAGCGCTTGCCCTCGACATCCGTGACCCAGGCGCCACGCGCTTCCGCGATCACGAGATCGAGCGGGTGGTAGTTGTGCGCGCCCCACGCCTCTTCGTGTTCGATGAAGGTGCCGGTGGCAGTCAGCATCGTGGCAAGGTCCGTCATGATCAGGATCCGGTCAGAGAATGCGACGCCCGAAGGCGCTGGCAATGAGTTCGGCCGCGAGTTCAGCGGTGTGATTCTGCCGGTCGAGAATCGGGTTGATCTCGACCAGATCCATCGCGACCATGGCGCCGGAGTCGTGGATGATCTCCATGGCGAGATGTGCCTCGCGCAGCGTCGCACCACCGCTCACCGGCGTGCCGACGCCGGGGGCCTCGCGGGGATCGACCCAGTCGGCATCACATGAGACGTGCACGCCACCCGTGCCACGCGTTGCAATCGCCACCGCTTCCTCCATCACCTGGCGCAATCCGCGCTCGTCGATGTCGCGCATCGTGAAGGCGTGCAGCCCGCGAGACCGGATGGCATGCTTCTCGGCGTCGTCCAGATCACGCAGCCCGATGTACACCAGGTGCTCCGGCAGTACGGCGGGGAAGACAGTGGCCAGTCGGGACATGCCCTGATCGCCGAGGCCAAGGAGGTGTGCGACCGGCATGCCGTGCACATTGCCGGTGAGACTGGATTCCGGGGTGTTCAGGTCGGCGTGTGCATCGAGCCAGATCAGTCCGACGCGCTCACCACGCTCCGCGAGCGCCGTCGCGCTGCCGGCGACCGAGCCGGCAGCGAGCGAGTGATCGCCGCCGATGACGATCGGGCGCATGCCGGCGCGGATGGCATCGGCGGTGCGGTGCGCCAGATCGGCGCAGACGATCCGGATTGCCTCGAGCCGTGCGTCGAGAGTGCCACCGATCGCGGTGCGATCAGGGACGGGGATGTTGCCCGCGTCGTCGACCCTGAGGCCCAGGCGCTCGAGGAGCGGGGTGAGGGCCGACAGTCGCATCGCCGATGGCCCCATATCCACGCCGCGCCGGCTGGCGCCGAGGTCCATCGGGACGCCGATGAGTTGCACGGTGCCGGTGGCACGGGTGGCCTTTCGGCGGTCGGCGGGAGCGGGGGAGTGGGTCACGGAAATCATGCCTATAAGCTCGTACTGTGGCATGTTAGCAACAAGTGTAAGAACATGGCAATGTTGCGAGTATAACACACAGTATGTACATTCTAAACTGACAGAATGCTCAATTGTCTGATCGGCCACCCTGATTCCCCTCCGCGCCAGTGTCGCCATGGACTCGCTCGATCACCGACTGATGTCGCTGCTCCGGGAGAACGCGCGACTCTCGGTCGCACAACTCGCGCTGCAACTGCGCGTGTCGCGCGCGACGGTGCAGAACCGGATCGATCGCCTGATCGAGGGGCGAGTGTTGCTGGGGTTCACGGTACGCACGACGTCGGAAGCTGCGGCCCATCGTGTCCGGGCGATGATGATGATCGCGGTGGATGGCGATCGATCGGATGCCATCCTGAAGGCATTGCGAGGCTATCCCGAGGTTCGCGCGCTCCACACCACCAATGGGCGCTGGGACATCGTGGCGGAGCTGGGGACCGACACCCTCGAGTCGTTCGACGAAGCGCTGCGCAGCATCCGGACGATCAAGGGGATCGGCAACTCGGAGACGAGCCTCTTGCTGTCGACGCACAAGGTGTAGGGTGACTGTCGAGCCTCGCTTGCCTGCGGATTCGACGGAGGCTAGCCTCTGGGCATCGTGCATCGCCGCGCGTTCATTCAGCATCTCGCTGACGGCAGCGCTGGATGGGTCGTCGCTGCGACGGACTCGTGATATGGCAACGCCGCCTGCGTGCGCACGGCGCTGCGGAACAACAACCCCTCATCCAACGCGCCATGCGCCAGCGGTTCCTCGCGGTCTCCCTGCTGCTGCTCTGCGGTCTGCCCGAGGCGCGCGCGGGTGCGCAGCCGCCACGCCCGGCCACGGAACCGACGGTGACGGCGCGGACTGTCGCCGCCGCATTGGTGACTCCCGCCGCGCTCAAGAAGGGAGAACTGCGCCTCACCTATCTCGGCAACGCCGGGTGGGAAATCACTGACGGCCGCACGGTCGTTCTGGTGGATCCCTTCCTGACGCAGTTCGCTCGCTGGACGCGGGGCGCGGTCGAAGCCGGTCCCGAGCCCGATGCCTTGTACGTGCCTGATACGGCATTGATCAACAAGCATGTCACGCGCGCCGACTACATCCTGATCACGCATGGTCACTCCGACCATGCGCTCGACGCCGGATACATCTCGCGCCGGACGGGTGCCACCATCATCGGGCACCAGACCGCCGCCAATCTGGCGCGTGCGTATGACGTGCGCGACAGTGCGCTGATCACCGTGATCGGCGGTGAGGATTACGAGTTCGACACGTTTTCACTGCGCGTGATTCCGAACATCCATAGCGCACTGGATCACAAGCGCTACTACAACAACGGACGCGGCATCACCGGCAACGCGCCGGCTGGTCTCCGGGCACCGCTCCGGCGCAAGGACTACGTCGAAGGGGGCAACCTCGCCTATCTGCTGCGCATGGCCGGGCATGAGGTGCTGATCATGGGTTCGATGAACTACATCGAGCGCGAGATGGATGGCCTGCGCCCTGACATCGCGCTGGTCGGCGCGAACAGCCAGCGGCTCGAAATTCACGACTACACCGCACGCCTGATGCGACTGCTCGGTCGGCCGGCGCTGGTGATTCCATCGCATGCGGATGGATACGGCAACCCGAAACCATCCGCCGCCGCGCTCGCGGATCGCCAGCGGTTCGTGCAGGAGGTCATGACCGCGTCACCGCAGAGTCGCGTCATCGTACCGACCTGGTTCACTCCGATCGTCGTGCCGGCGCGCGCCGACGCGCCGGCGGTGCCACCAGGCTCCGCTGCGACGGCAGATCGACAGGTGGTGAATCCACCCGGGATCTCCCCACTCGTACCGGCCTATTCGGTGGCGATTCGCGACGGCAACCAGGTGTTCGTCTCGGGGATGACGGGTATCAGACCCGGAACGCAGGACATCATCGAGGGCGGCGTGTCGGCGCAGACGCGCCAGACACTCGAAAACATCCGCACCTCGTTGCTCGCCGTCGGCTCAACGATGGCCGAGGTGGGCGAGTGCACGGTGTTTCTGGTCGACATGGCGGATTATGCGGCCATGAACGCGGTGTACATCGAGTTCTTCCGTGTGGATCCGCCGGCGCGTGCGACGCTGGCTGTGAGCGCGCTGCCGCGACCCGCTGCCCGGGTCGAGATCAAGTGCAGTGCGCAGCTCGGGCGACGTTGATGGTCATGATCCCGCGGCGTAGCGGGGCTGGCGCCCGATGAGCCGCAGGCGTCGATGCGCGATGGTGATGTGCGGTTCGGCGCTCGCGCTCCTGCTCCCGGCGTTTGTGATGGCGCAGGCAACCTCCGCGGCCGAACGCGCCGCGGCGTGGACAGCGCATGGGACATTGGCGGAGAACTCCTGGTTCCGTGGTCTTGCGTGGCGTGCGGTTGGCCCGGTCAAGATTGGCGCGCGGATCGAAGCGATCGCGATTCCAGCCGGCAACACGGGCACCATTTATGCCGGCGTCGGGTCCGGCAATCTGTGGAAAACGGTCAACAACGGACTCACCTGGCGGCCGATCTTCGAACATGAGAGTGCCTTCGCCATCGGTGATGTGGCGGTGTCGCGAGCGAAGCCGAACATCGTCTGGGTCGGTACCGGTGAAGCACAGCCGCGATATGCCGGCTATGCGTATCCGGGCACCGGTGTGTTCAAGTCGGTGAATGGTGGTGACAGCTGGACCAACATGGGACTTGGCGACACGCACCACATCGGCAAGGTCATCATCCATCCGACGAATTCGAACATCGTCTACGTCGCCGCGATGGGACGCCAATGGACCACCAACCGGCAACGGGGCGTCTTTCGCACCACCGACGGCGGAGCGCACTGGCAGCATGTGCTCTACCTGAATGACAGCACCGGCGTGATCGACCTGGCCATGGACCCGGTCGATCCAAACACTCTGTACGCCTGGGGGTGGCAGATCGAGGCCGGAACGCGAGGTGGGTTGTTCAAGTCACGGGACGGCGGACTGACCTGGCGACACATCACCAGCGGGCTTCCCGCCGGTCTGCTGGGCCGCGCGGGCATCGATATCGCCGCCTCATCGCCGAATGTGTTGTACCTCTACCTCGACAACCGCGCACCGACGTCCGTCAAGGGTCGGCCCCACGTGGGTGGTGAGGTGTACCGGTCATCGGATCGCGGCGAGCATTGGCGCAAGGTGAATACCGAAGATCTCTACGGAGTGTTTGGCGCCTACGGCTGGAAATTCAGTGATGTGCGCGTCGATCCGCGTAACGCACGACATCTCTACATCCTCGGCAATTCAGGATTCGAGTCACTCGATGGCGGGGCGACCTGGCGTCGGATCGGCGCGCAAATCCTCCGCGTTCACGAGACGCAGGGCAGGGCGCTGCACCTCGATCACCACGAACTCGTCATCGATCCGTCAAACCCCGATCGCCTGCTGCTCGGCAACGATGGCGGCCTGTTCATGTCGTACGATGCCGGTGCGAGCTGGCTGCACATCAACAACATCCCCGTCGCACAGATGTACTTCGTGGGAACCGACGACAAGCAGCCCTATCGCATCTTCGCCGGCACGCAGGACAACGCCGCGATCTACGGCCCCAGCACGGCGACGGTGGATGACGCGGTGCCGGACCCGTGGCGCAGTGTGTACCTGGATCGCTGGACCGGCGGTGACAGTTACGTCACGCTGCTCGATCCGACCGATGATCGCTACGTGTACTACGAACATCAGAACGGCAACATGATGCGCATGGACCTGACCGGTGGCTCGGTCATGAGTGGCGGGCCCGCCACCGAGGACATCGAGCCACGGCTTGCCGACGGTGAGCCGCCGTTGCGATTCAGCTGGTACACGCCATTCTTCATCTCGCCGCACGATGCACGGACGCTGTATGCCGGTGGCAATCGCATCATGAAGACCGTCGACCGCGGAAAGACCTGGACGCCCATCAGCCCGGACCTGGGCGATCCGCCCGGCGGCGATCGTGGACTCGCGCCGACTGGTGCGTTCACCATGCTCAGCGAGTCGGTTCGGACGCGTGGCCTGATCGCTGGCGGAACCGAAGCGGGGCGCGCCTGGCTGACCCGCGACGACGGCGCGCAGTGGCGCCGGATCGACGACGGCCTGCCGCGAAAGTGGGTGAGCCGCGTCACGCTCTCGGCGCACAACGCGGCGCGCCTGTACGTCAGCCTGACCGGCTTCCGTGAAAACGACTCGCGCCCGTACGTCTTTGCATCGAACGACACTGGGCGCACCTGGCGCTCGATTGCGGCGAATCTGCCGTTCGAGTCGGTGAACGTCATCAAGGAAGATCCCACCTTTCCCGACATCCTCTACGTCGGGACGGATCTTGGCGTCTACGTCAGCCGGGATCGCGGCGCGGCGTGGGAATCACTCAGCGCCACGTTGCCGTCGACACCGGTGCAGGACCTCACCGTCCAATCACGCGAGAACGAACTGATCATCGGCACCTACGGCCGTGGCGCGTGGATACTGGACCTGACGCCGATCCGGGAAGTGCGGACGCTGGTGGCGCCGGTCGCACTGCGGCTGCTGCCGATTCGCAGCGTCACCAGGGAATATTATCCCTGGGAGACGGTGCCTGGCGATCGTCGCGGCAGGCAGGTCGTGCGAATGCAGCTTGCCTCGGAGTCTGCCGGCCTCGCGACTGTCATCCTGTCCGACTCCACCGCAACGGTCGTGCGACAATGGACCGCACCGGTATCGCGCGGCGTGACGACCCTCGTGTGGGACCTGCAAGTCGATCGTCAGGCCGGTGGACGTGTCGATGCCCCCGCCGGGCGTTTCACGGTCGAAGTCCGCGTCGGGGGGCTCCGGGCGTCCGGCGCGGTGCAGGTCCTGGAGAACCCGATCCTGACGCCGAAGCAGGGAAGCGTGCCTCGCGAATAACGTCGCGTGTTGCCCCAGTCAGCGGCTCGACACGAGGTGCGCGATCGCTGGCGCCCGTCGACCTACTTCTTCGGGAACCGGCTCCGCCCCCAGAATCCCTCCGGTGTCGCCATAAGCGGCTGCAGCCCAGTGCGACGGATCGCGGCGTCGGCCTCGCGTTGCGCCATCAGCAGCACCGAATCCTCGTTCACCGAGAGCACGCGTCGGTCGCGCATCAGCACCCGCCCGTTGACCAGCACCGTCGACACGTCATTGCCGTTCGCAAAGTACGCCACGCGATAGAGCGGCATGTTCATCGGCACCATGTGCGGCCGCCACCAGTCGATCAGAATCACATCGGCCTTCTTGCCCGGCTCGAGCGATCCGATCTCGTTCTCGAGGCCGAGCGCGCGCGCCGCATCGACGGTGACCATCTCGAGCACCTTGCCCGGTGGGAGCACACTCGTGTCGCGCCAGTAGAAGCGGTGATACCGCATGGCCTGGAACATGTGACGGAACATGTCGTAGCTGCGGTCCGGTGCGACGCCGTCGGAGCCGAGCATCACCGTCACGCCGGCGTCGAGCAGCTCGACGAGCTGGAAGCGACGACGGGTGGCCGCGTTGGCACTTGGATTGTGGACGATCCGGGTGTTGGTCGCCTTGAGAATCGCGATCTCCTCATCCGTGAACTCGGTCGCGTGCGACAGAATCGCGTCCGGACCGAGCAGCCCCATCTCTTCGTGCGCGAACTTCACCGAGCCGGTGGTGTGGCCGTCCTGCGTGAAGATCAGCCCGTACTTCTTCGACAGCGCGCGCGTGGCACGCGCCTGCGCCTTGAGCTCCTCGAGTGCCGCGCCGGTGACGCGGTTCTCCGATGGGTGATGCGTGGGGAAGGCGACTGCGAGGTGAATGCGTCCGTCGCCGGCGCCGTGCCATTTCCTGATCAGTGCCTCGGAGACTTCGAGTTGCTTCTCGAAGGTGATCGGCACGTCCCTCGATGTGTTTCCCGTCCACTCGGTGAAGGTCTTCGGAAACGGCGGCCGGCGCGGGCCGACGGCAAGAAAATACCGGATGCCGACATCCTTCGTCGCCTGCAGGTAGGCGTCACCATACCGCACGTCGTCGGTGCGCATGACCATGTCGCCGCCGCCGAAAAAACTGAGCGCGGTCGTGACGCCAAAGCGTAGCCGCTCCACCCCGGTCAGCAACGCCTCGGCGCGCCAGAAATCGACCGTCGAGCCACCGGCGTAGATCTTCTCGGTCGCACCATACCATTGGTCGGTGTCCATGCCGAGCGACTTGACCAGGCCGTGGCCGGCGTGACCGTGGCCGTCGATCAGGCCCGGCATCACGATTTTCCGCTTCGCGTCAATGATCTCGCGAGCGGTGAATCGTGCTCGCAGCGCAGCGGTGCCGCCGACCGCGACGATGTGGTCGCCACGAATGGCCACAGCGCCATCCTCGAGCACACGTCGCGTGGAGTCCATCGTGATCACGGTGCCACTCGTGATGAGGATGTCGACGCGTTCGCGCGGTGGTGCATCGAGCGGGGCGCCGGGCAACGCGCCGAGCAGTACGACGGCGGGGAAGACGATGGAGAGCTTCATGCGCGGCGGCGGGTGGCGGAGTTGGACGAGTCTGATTCGCCCCCGAATGTACCGCCGCGATCACGAGACGGCGCCTGCCGCACGCTGATCTACTTCCCGTCCATCTTCCAGAACGTGATGCCACTCGCCTGCTGCCCGATGTCGACCGTCGCGACCCTGGTGCGCGCGCGGATGTCGTAGACGTCCACCTTGCCCGGTGCCGCGCCCACGCCTTCACTGCTCACGAAGGCATACCGCGAGTCGGGGCTGATGACGACGCCATGTGCGACCGTCGTCGACGTCGGCAGTTTCGCGACACTGCGACCCGTGGCCAGATCGTAGATCTCGACACCGGCACTCTGCTTGAGCGTTGCGACCATGTGCTTGCCATCCGGCGTCACGGCCAGATTGTACGGCCCACGTCCGGTCGCGATGCGCCGCGTGATCGACCAGGTGGTGCGGTCGACCTCGATGATCTCGTCGGCCTTGTTGCACGCCACGTACACCACGCGACCCTCGACCGACGGCTGCGCCCATGTCGGCGAACAGCTGGCACTCATCGACACGCCGTGGCCCTGACTGGCGTCCATCTGCTGCGCCATTGCCGGTGCCGCGGACTTTGCGGAGTCGGGCCTGGCGCCGGTGGTGTGCATCGCGTGCAGGTCGTGACCGCCGGCCGCCATCGCTCCAGTGATCGGCCCCTCCTTGCCCTTGGCAAGCGAGAAGCGGCGCGTGACGGCGAACGAGCGGGTGTCGATCTCCACCAGTTGATCATCCATCATGCAGCCGGAGTACTGCATCGTGCCACCGGGTTCGATGCGGCTGCCATGCGGCATGGTGCACGTTTCGACCTGCGCCACTTCGGTCATCGTCGGCGTGTAGACCACGCTGATGCTGCTCGGCACCATCTCGCCGTGCAGGTTGAAATTCGCCGAGAAGGAATAGAGCCCATCCGGAGTGACATCGAGCGACGCCGGGAACTTGCCGAGGGAAATCCCGCGCGTCACGAGCGTGTCGGGGCCGAGATCGTACTTCCATAACTTCCCGTCAGGCGTGCCGTGTCCGGTGGTCATGTACAACCACTTGCCGTCGGGCGAGATCTGCAGGCCGTGCGGTCCTTCCATCTCGGCTGCCAGTTCGCCGATGCCGATCGTCTTCTCGACCACCGCGCCGCCCGGACCGAAACGCACGCGATAGATTCGGTCAGCAGACTCGGCGCCAACGTAGAGCCAGTAGGTGGCCGTAGGAGGCGCGATGGCGGTGGCTGGTGCCGTCGCTGGCGCAGTCGGACGAGCGGTGGGGCGTTGCTGCGCCTGCAGGAGGGGCGCCACGAGGGCCATCAACGACATGCCGACCATCGCTGGCATGCCGGTCGGCGTCGTCTTGCGGGGAGTAGTGCCGTTGGCCATGATGATCGCTCGCTGCGCCGCGTGTTCTGGCGCCGATTGAGACCGCCGCTGCATAGCGGGTGTTCGCAGCAGTCCACCTGTTCCGGGGAGTTCGTGTCATGAACGTAGCGCGCTGCATTCGCTTCGTCACCGCAGCCCTCACGACGACGCTGGCCCTGTCGTCCAGCCTGCAGGCCCAGTACACCGCCGGCGTCACGCGGCTGGTGGCGGAGCCGGCGCGGGTGACCATGAAGGCCGGCGAAAGTGTTCCACTCAAGATCACGGCCTACGACTCGGCGGGGAAAGTGGTCGCCGATGCGCCGGTGCGGGTTGGCGGGCCTCGTGAATCGGTCCGGTACGCCGATGGCCGGCTCCAGGCGCTGAAAGCGGGCTCGTTCAAGGTCGTCGCGACTGCATTCCTGGGGCGCGGGATCGCGGCGGTGACGCTGGAGATTCCGGTGACGGTCTCATGGCCGGTGCTCACCAAGCTGGATGTGGTGGCCACGGAGCCGGGCCGCCTGTACGTCGGCACGATGCTCGGCCATGTGGCGAAGGGTGCGCACGCTGACGGATCGCTGCGGGCTGGCCTGACGCCGGTGTGGCGCAGTACCGATCCGACTGTCGCCACGGTCGATCGCTTTGGCAACGTCACGGGCATCAAGCCCGGCGCCGTGACGATTTCGGCCGACGCGGAAGGAATGTCCGCGCAGCTGAAGTACACGGTCGCGGCGAGCCCGGTGGCGCGGATCGAGACCGGTATTCGCGAAACGACGATCAACACTGGTGACGTGGTGCACCTGATGGCAGTGCCGCGCCGAGCCAACGGCGAGGCGGTGAACGACGCGAAGGTCGATTGGAGCTACGTCTACACGCCGGATGACACGACGGCAGCGCCGGGTGGCCCGGGCATCATCGATCGGGCCCCTGACGGGACGCCGCTGTTCGCCGCCAATGCGCCAGGGCGATTCACGCTGATCGCGCAGTCGGGTGCGGCCATCGCGCGCACGGTCCTCGATGTGAAGCCGCGCGACGTGCGCCGGAAGATCACCATCACCGGTCGCGGAGTTGTCAACACGACGGCGACGTCAGACCTCTGGCCATGGACGGGCAAGGATGGTCGTGATTACTGCGTGGTGGGCACGTGGGGCGGGGATGGCTACGCGCTGATCTTCGACATCACCGACCTGAACAACATCGTCAAGACGGATTCGATCCGGATCGACGCGCGGACGATCAATGACGTGACGGTCTCGCCGGACGGTCGTTACGCAGTGCTCTCCCGCGAAGGCGCGTCGAATCGGGTCAATGGCATCGTCATCCTCGACCTGGCAGTGCCGGCACACCCGAAGATCGCGTCGACGTTCAACGAGCAGCTGACGGGTGGCGTGCACAACATCTTCGCCACCAACGACCACATCTTCGCCATCTCCGGTGGCGAGAAGTACGTGATCATCGACGCCAGGGACATCACAAAGCCGCGCTACGTGAGCGAATACAAGCACCCGGGCGCCCGCATTCACGATCTCTGGGTGCGTAACGGCATCGCCTACTCGGCGCAGGGTGGCGCCGGCACGGTGCTGGTGGATGTCGGCAACGGCAAGTGGGGCGGCACCATCGAGAAGCCGAAGCTGATCAGCGTGTTCCCCATCAACTCGGGCCACGAGATCTACCCCTACGTGCAGGCGAGCACGGGCAAGACCTATCTCTTCATCGGCGACGAAGAGATGAACCGTGCCGGCAAAGTGTGGGAAGGCACGAACTACGGCGCGACGCTCGGTCAGTCGGGCGGGGTGGCGCAGACGTCGGGTGGCTACGTGCACATCGTCGATGCGACCGATCCGATGAACATGCGCAAGGTCGGTCGGTATCACCTCGAAGACTATGGATCACACGATATCATCGTGGAGAACGACATCCTCTATCAGGCGTACTACGACGGTGGCGTGCGCGTCGTGGATGTGTCGGGCGAACTGCTCGGGAATCTGGCGGAGCAGCACCGGGAGATCGCGGTGTTCAAGCCGTACGATCCGAAGGGCATGACGGCGAACGCACCGTTCGTGATGAACGCGATGCCGTGGAAGGGCAGGGTGCTGTTCACCGACTTCAATTCCGGGCTGTGGGCGGCCAGGCTCGAGGAGCGGGCGGCGGTGGTGCCATAACGATCGGCTGGCACGAGCTCGGATGCGACGAAGGGCGCGAGGACCGGGACTGGTCGTCGCGCCCTTCGTTTCATTCGCTGCGAGAAACGTAGTCCGCTGCGCCGCACGACGATCATCCGCGAATGAGCCGATACTTCTTCCGCTCGCCCCATCGGCGCCCCGTCAGCGCCTCCGCAGCCCTGCTGAGCACATTCTTCCAATCCTTGGCGGCCCAGTTGCCCGGCCGGAACTCCGGCGTGAATTCCCAGTCCTGTGCCGCGACCAGTGCGCGAATCACGGCAGGGTGTGATCCGGTGAATGGGCGCAGGCCGTAGATCTGCCGAAAGGTGAACGACGGATCCTCGAGCTTCTCTTCGCTCGCACCATGGTACCAGTACTGAAACCGGGCCATCTTGCGCCCCATCCGTTCCGGTGGCTTGGCCCAGCCGTAGTGCAGGATCGTGCCGCCGCTCCGCACCACGCGCGGCTTGTGGTCGGCCACCATGAAGCTTTGCGCGTCGCCGATACTGCGCGCGCCGATGCCGTTCCGGACGATGCGCACCTCGTTGCGGTACCAGTTGTGCGCGGTCGCGATCACGCCGTACGAGCCATAGAAATGCAGGTAGCGAAAGAGCAGGGCTTCGACCTGCGTACTGGCGGCGTTCCGCTCGCAACTCTCACGGATCGCCGACAGATCGTTCTCGTGCACCAATTCGTCGGCCTGCAGGTAGAAGCACCACGTGCCCCGGCACATCGCGAGCGCCTCATTCGTCTTCTCGGCCAGCATGTGCCCACCGCGGTTCTTCGACTTGTCCCAGAGGGTGTCCACGATGCGGATCTTGGGGCTGTCGATGGCGGCGATCAGCTCGCGCGTGGTGTCGTCGCCAGCACCCACGGCAACGATGTACTCGTCCACGATTGGCAGAATCGATGCGATCGCTTCGGCGACCGGATAGCCCATCAGCACCGCGTTGCGCACGACGGTGAAGCCGGAGATCAGCGGCGCTTGCGCTTCGTCGTGCACCGGTGCGTCCGACGGGATCACGCCGCACCAATCACGGTCGACGATTTCGAGCGAGGCCCGACGAGAAACGCAGGATGTTGCAGATGCCCCCCGGAATGATCAGCGACCGCCCGTGTGGCGGCACACGGCGACTCTCGTGCGTGGGCGGTCGTTTTCCAGCAGCGATCTGTTTCATTCGCCGCACCTGCGCATACGGAAGGGTACCTGCGCGGGCGGCGGTGCGGGAGAGGCAGCGCTATCTCGTGTCTGACGCAGCGGCGAAGATCGCGCCCGCGTGTGCCTGCAACATCACGTCCTCCGTGCCCTGCGCCAGCGCCAGACGCATCGCTCGCTGCGCGTCGTCGCGTCGGCCCGCCTTGAACAGCGCCCAGGCCAGCAGGTCGTGTCCGTAGACGTCGTGCCGGTCGCGGAGTTCACGCTGCGCCCGCCGGAGAACATCGGCGCGCTCCGACGCCGAACCCTCATTCAGCAGATACAACCCCCAGGCACGGTGAATGGCCCCGGGCTGCGTGAGCGCGCTCACCGACATGGCACTGGCATACTGCGCCGCCTGCGCGGAATCGCCGAGGGCCGCGTAGGCAAGGCTCACGGTCGCCAGTGTCGTCGGGTCGAGCTGAATACCGGTCGCCTGATCACCGTACTCGATCGCACGGCGGAAATCGCCGCGGGCGAGACTCGTCCGGGCCAGACCACCGAGTGCGCGTACATCATCGGGAAAGCGGCGGAGCGCCGCCTGAAATGCCGAGTCGGCCGCTGGCAGCCTGCCGAGGCGAAGTTCGAGCTCGCCGAGGCGATAGTGGAACCAGGCCCGCTGCTCTTGCGGCAGGTCATCTCGTCGGTCGACGGCGGTGATCGCGCGGTACATCATCGCCCGGGCGATCGTCGCGTGTCCGGTCACCTCATACCAGCGGGCGACTCGTGCGTCGGTCGTGAACTGCCGTCCGTCGCTCACCACGGCGCGGAAATGCCTCGCGGCGTCGTCATAGCGACCGAGTTCCAGTTCGATCTCGCCAAGGAGTGCCAGGTGTGACGGCGTCTGCGGTTCGAGTGAGTCGACCGTGGCCGCGACGGCGTGTGCCTCGCGAAATTCGTGGCGCGCCATCAGGATACTGGCCAGCACCTCGAAGCCCTGACCGTTGCGCCGGCCGCGCAGCGCAATCGACTCGCGCGCCAGCGCTTCAGCGCGCGCCAGATCTCGTGTCGACCCCGCTGAGCGCGAGCGCGTGAAGAGCAGCCGCGCCAGCGTCAGCCGATCGGTGGCCGACTGGCGATCCTCGTCCACCCGCCTGACGTAGAACGCGATGTCACCATCACGGATCTGCGATTCGCTCTGGGCGCTTGCGGAGAAATCGATCAGGGGCGCGGAGGACTGCATCGACTCTCCGGCATGCCTCACCCAGCTGATGGAGAACACCGAGGCGAGTGCAACGCTCGTCAATACCAGAACACCGAATCGCTGACGTGTGCGTGTGAGGAGAGACATGGTCCGGTGGGGAAGGGGAGTGCCGTGCGCTGCGACAACGCGCGCTGCAGGGTGCGGTGCATTGTCGCAGGGCGTCCGGCGGGTGCCAGTGTCATGTCGCCGAAGCCTCGTGGCAGTCGGGCGCGTCTTTAGAAATCCATCACCCGCCTTTCGCCACGACACTTCGGCGGCACCACACTACAGCGTCGGTGACGCGAGGTACGGGAACCGTCGCAGGAACGTCTTGTCGTTCACCGGGACGTTGTCGGTGCAGAGCGGCAACTGGCCGTTGTCGCAGAACGCGCCGTTCGGCGATAGAATCTTGCCGAAGATTGCGGACAGGCCGGCATCGACCACATCGTCGCTCAGATTCCGTCCGCCCCAGCCGTTGGCGAGTGCCCACGACAGCCAGCCGGACGTCGACGGACTGCGCGACGACTCGACGATCAGCATGTCGGGATAGAGCACGGCACCGAGCGTGTTGGCCACTTCCGGCTGACCAGCGCGGAATGCGTTGATGAAGGCGAGGCTCTGCGCTCCGAACTCCGCCGTGTTGTACGGCTGCGTGCGATTGTAGCGGTCGTGATTCGCCTTTGCGATGGTCACTTCGCTGACGAGTGGATTCCCGAGGAATTCCACCTGTTCGTAGCGCCGCTTGCCCTTTCGTTCGTCGCGGTCGTCGTCCTCATCCGCGTCATTGGTCACCTGGCCGGCGCCGATGGTGGTATTGGTCGTCGGATCGGTCAGGCCGTCCTGCTTCGATCTGTCGCTGCAGGCGACGAGCATCGAAGTTGACGCGACGGCGATGGTCAGGGCGAGCGCACGCATGGCGCGCGCTGAATTCTGGTGCAGCATCGGTGTGTACTCCTGGTGTGTGAAGGAAGCAGTGAAACGCGTGGTCGGATCAGTTCCGGATCGCGCGGCTGGTCGTGCCCCAGACGCCGAACCGACCATTGGTTGCGGGGTTGGTGAGCATCCCCGTCGGTACTTCGACGACGATCGCCATGTCGTTGATGCCGCGCAGGAAGTCGACCGCGGGATTGGTGCCGACGGCGGCGCGGAACGTCAGCGGCCCCTGTGTGATCAGCGAGAGCGGTCCGGCCTCGGGACGGCGATCTGGCAGGATACGGAAGAACGCCTCGAGATCGATGAAGAAGGGATCATCCCGCGGGCCGGCGAACAGCTTGATGCCACGCGATTCAATGATGGTGTTGGTCAGGCCCCAGATCTTGCGGCCGTCGACGAGCGTGTTGACCGTGCCGATGGCATCCGGCTTGTACGGGCCACGCATCGTCACCACCTGCCGGCGTCCCGTGCCGAGAAAAGTGAACTGGAAGACCAGATCCTCTCGCGCGTCGCCGGTGTTGTCGATCTTCAGCTGGTACAACTCTTCCCTTCGCGTACCGAACGTGGCGCTCGGCGTCTGCGCGGGCGTGAGCGGCGAGCTGGTGCCGAGCACCAGCACCGTGCGTGACGGATCGCTCGGCGACGGAAAGGCATACACGTCGTTGACGTCGAAACGCGGGGAGGACTCGACGAGGGCCGTATCCTGGTGATCGGACGCCAGGAGTCGACGCACGGTGAGGCCGGTGCCGGCCAGCACCACCAGTGCTGCCAGCGCCTTGAGCGGCACGCGCGTGGGTAACCGCATTTTCATGACTGCTCCGGAAGGGAGGGAGGGGACGACGTTTCACGGGACCTACACCCGCGCTACGCCGGTCCTTCGGAAGCAGATTGGCGAGCTCAGCCATGCGACGTTCCGCCCTCTCCTTCTCGTCCACATCCTCGGGCGACGCGACTGCGTTTCGCCCCGTCGTCGGCCGCGCGCCGGTCTCGGCACGCGTCAGCTCAGACGGGTGACGCCTCCGATGTGCCCACTGATCCGGGCGTACCGTCGCCACCGAGGCTGAGCACATATCCCACCGCCACCACCACCACCGCGCCAATCAGATTGTGCCAGAGGAAGCTGACTCTCGGCACCCAGATCGCGACCGAACCGACAGCCGCCATGCCGCTCAGCAGCGCGACGAACGCACCACCAGCGCGTACCCGCGGAATCATCGCCAGCAGGAAAATGCCGAGGATCGATCCGTAGAAGAATGAACCGAAGCGATTGACCACTTCGATCAGTGAGCCGAGTGTGGCGGCATAAGTGGCGACGACGCACGCAAAGAGGCCCCAGACCGCCGTCGCGATCTTCGACACATTCAGGTAATGCCGGTCGCTGGCCGATTTCCTGAACCATCGCTGATAGAAGTCGACGATGGTGGCGGTCGAGAGCGAGTTCAGCTCAGCGGCGATGCTCGACATGGCCGCGGCAAGAACGGCTGCGAGGAAGATGCCGGCGAATCCCAACGGGAGATTGTCCAGCACGAAGCGCGGAATGATGTAGTTCACGTCGCGCGACGACTCACCGCTGGCGCGAGCCGCGGCGGCGAGTGCTTCGGTGCGAATTTCACTGACACTTGCCTCCGACGCACGGAACGCATCGAGCGACTGACGGAGCTCGGCGTCGGTGCCGGTGCGGCGAATCGTGGTGGCGGTCCTCGCGGCGGCCTGACGCACCCCGATTGCCGCAGTGTACCGGGTCTGCAGGTTGGCGAAGAGGGCCGGTTGCTTCTGCTCCACTTCGGCGCTGTGCCGCGGGTTGTAGAGCAGCGGTGCCGGGGTGAAGAGATAGAACAGGAAGACCAGCACGCCGGTCAGCAGGATCAGCGCCTGCAGCGGAATCTTCCAGTACGCGCTCATCAGCAATGAGCTTCGCGCTTCGTCAACCGATTTGGCGGCCAGATACCGTTGCACCTGACTCTGGTCCGTGCCAAAGTACGACAGCATGAGGAACGTGCCCCCGAGAATACCTGACCAGAAGGTGTAGGTCTTGGACAGATCGAGGGAGAAGTCGAACACCTGCAGGCGGCCGGCGGCGCCAGCGATGTGCAGCGCATCGTCGAGCGGAATCGGCATCCGGACGATCAGCATCGAGATGATCGCGATCATCGTACCGGCGATCACGAACATCTGCTTGACGTCGGCCCAGGCGACGGCTTGCACGCCGCCGACCACGGTGTAGATGATCGTCGGCAATCCGATCAGCGCCACACACAGCACCAGATCCCAGCCGAAGATCGACGAGAGCACGACGCTCGGCGCGGCGATGATGGTACCGCATGACAAACCGCGCGAGAGCAGGAAGAGGAGGCTGGTGAGCGAGCGGGTCTTCGCATCGAAGCGTCGCTCGAGGTACTCGTACGCCGTGTAGACCTTGGCCCGGTGCAGGAACGGCACCAGCGTGACGCCGAGAATGACCATTGCAATCGGCAGTCCGAAATAGAACTGGATGAACTTGAGTCCGTCGGTCGCGCCCTGACCGGTGGTGCCGATGAGTGTGATGGCGGAAAGCTGCGTCGCCATGACCGACAGGCCGACGGCCCACCACGGCAGGCTGCGATTGGCGAGAAAATAGCCTTCGATGTTCGTCGTGCCACGTGTGCGGCGAAGTCCATCGAAGACGACGATGGTGAGATAGGCGGCAACGATGACCCAGTTGACCCAATGCATCGTCCGGTCAGCTCGCGTAGCGGGATTGCAGCAGCCAGAGGATCACGAGCGTCGCGAACTGGATGCCGAGGACGCGCCAGAGCGTGGTGCGGAAGGGAGGGGTCATGAACGAAAGATACCGTCGCGCCTGCTCCGCCGCGTGGGGGGGAGGGCTGCACCCTGCGAACTGCGGCTGGTATCACGACAGGTGCGGCAGTCGCTTCCTCGCACGGTTCATCACCGGACTGCTCGAGGGCGTGCGAATGTCACACGGGAACTGATGAGTGTCCGCTTTCGGCGGGATGCTCGCAGCGAGAGTCAGGCAATGTGGACCCGCGGGCGGCATGCCCGGTCCGGCCTCCTGATGCATGGCCTCTGGATCTTCGTACCCATAGCGGACCAGCCATGACCTTCACGCAGAGAGCATGCGACGATTGATTTCGTCGACGGCGCAATGCCGCGCAGAAGCCAGTCCTCCGAGGCGGCGCGCACTGTCGCGGTGTCAGATGGCATCGCACCCGCACAGAGGCCGGGGAATCAGCATGACGAGTCATACCACGACCGGCCTACGCCATCGTCTGGCCCACCTGCACGCCGGGACACGGCTGGCCATCGCCGTGTTGGCGAGCCTCACCACCATGCTTCTCCTGCCCACCTCCTTACGCAGCGACATCCGGGCCGTGGCGTCATGGGACGCATTCGCGATCGTGGCGCTGGCACTGACCTGGCTGAGTATCCTGACGCTTTCACCTGAACAGATTCGTGCCCTGTCGCAGCGCGAAGACCCGAGTCGACTGGCGTCGCTGATTCTGGTGGTGATGGGCGCCGCCGCATCACTCCTCGCGGTGCTGGTACTGCTGCGTGGCAGCATGAGTATGGGCGGGAACGACCGGAACGGCGCGATCGTGCTCTCGCTCTCGGCCGTTGCGCTCGCCTGGGCGCTGATCCACACGGTCTTCACGCTTCGATACGCGCATCTGTACTACGACGCTCCGGTCGGCTCGATACCACTCGAGTTCCCTGGCATGGCCGACCTGCCAGACTACCTCGATCTCGCGTACTTCGCGTTCGTGATCGGCATGACGGCACAAACGGCGGATGTGTGCATTCACGATCGCGGAATTCGTCGCACCGTCCTGCTGCACGGCATCCTGGCGTTTGCGTTCAATACGTCGCTGGTGGCGCTGATCATCGGTGTGTTGACGACGGTGTTGTCGGGTTCCTGAGGCGCGCACCGCCGTCGTCGCTGACGAATGCTTCGTCAGGCGAACGTGCACCACGATGCACATCGTCATGTCCGCTACGCGCAGGCGCCGCGCGTGCCTGCAGGACCGAAAAATAGTGAGAATTGTCCATCGCACCCTCCGTCTCGGTCTTCGTGAAGCAGGCGACGGCTCCCCAACACGCCACTGCGCGCCACCGGCAGGCGAAATCGGCGATCGCGCGTTGCGCGTCGACTCGCGCGGGCGGCGCTCCGCGATCACGCGTGGTGCGTGGCTCGCTGACGCTCCCTCCGAACGACTGCGCGGCGGGGGCCGAACCGACGACGGCGCGGAGCATCCTTGACCACGATCCGACCTATGTCGATGAGCCCGCGCTGCAGGCGCTCGGCGTGTCGGTCGGACTGAGGCCGCTTCACCGCTGCGGACGACACACGCGCGTTGGTGAAGCCGATGGTGCGTCGGGCCGCGCTGCCATACCCTTCAAGCAACCGCTGGATTCTCGACCGGGTCGCGCGCTGCTACACCGTCGCACACATCCCCGGATTCCGGTACGTCGTTTTTGACGCCAGCGATGTGTTATAGAATGGCGAGAGTTTTGCATGCCGGTCTCGGAACGAACCCTGGGTAGTGGCGCACCACTTCAGCCAGAACCTTGCGGCTGTCGAGCAAGGGCTGCGGAGCGAGTCGTGAATGTGGAGCATGTTCGTGTCTCAGGATGCCGCTGCGGCGGCGAGGAGAGCTGAGCAATGGCACTGCGAAAGAAGGGCACCGCCAAGGCGGCGAAAACGAGTGGGCGGAAAGCTGCGACGAAGTCTTCGAGCGGGCGCGAGCGCCTGACGACGCCTCGCGGACGAAGCCGGGCAACACCAGAAATGCCGGATCGCATCTTCGCGATTGCCTCACCCCGATCGCGTGGCGGCGTGTCGCTGTTCACGCCGGGCGTGCTGGCCGATACCGGAAACGTCGGCAACTTCGCGTCGGATCTCGACGTTGTGCAGCGGGCGGCCAGCATGCTGCAGGACGCGGGATTCGACGTCCTGCAGGCCACCGAGTTCATGATCAATTTCAGCGGATCGCGCACCCGGTTCGAACGCGCCTTCAGTACCCGGCTCGTGGCAGAGGAACGCGAAACGATGAAGAGCACTGGGCGGTTGGAACTCGCCACCTTCATCGACTGCCCCGACACCAACGTCGATGGTCTGATCGACACGGCGGGCACACCGTTCGCGGATCTGATCGAAGGCGTGGCCATCGAGACGCCGCGCTATCTGATGGCCCCATCGATCTTTCCGCCGAGGAAGGCGTATTGGCATCTGAGCGTGCCGGGTGACGTGTCGGTGGGATGCAATGCCGACAAGGCGCATCGGTCCGGCACGACTGGCAGCGGGATCCGGATTGCGATGGTCGATACCGGCTTCTACCGCCATCCCTTCTTCGCGTCGCGCGGCTATCGAGTGGCGGCAGTGACACTCGGCCCGGGAGCGACACTGCCGCTCAAGGACGACGTCGGTCACGGCACCGGCGAGTCGGCGAACATCTTCGCCGTTGCGCCTGATATCGAGCTCCTGCCGGTGAAGGCGGCGAACGGCACCGTCCTCGTGAACACCGCGGGTGCCTTCAATGCCGCGGTGGCGCTGTCGCCGCACATCATCACCAACAGCTGGGGATCGAGCCGTCCGAATGGCCCACTCTCAGCGGCAGATCAGGCGCTCGCTGCCTCCATCGCTGCCGCGGTGGCCAGCGGGATCATCGTGGTGTTCTCGGCGGGTAACGGACACTGGGGTTTCCCGGGGCAGCACCCGGACGTCATTTCGGCCGGGGGCGTCTTCATGCTGCCGGATGGGAGCACACGCGCGTCGGACTACGCCAGCGGATTCATGAGCAATGTGTATCCTGGTCGCCGAGTCCCTGACTTGAGTGGGTTGGTGGGAATGCTGCCCGGTGCGAAGTACATCATGTTGCCGCTCGAAACCGACGACGAAATTGACAGGTCGGGTGCTGGCGGCACACATCCGAACGGCGACGAAACGGCCACCAACGATGGCTGGGCCGCGTTCTCCGGCACCTCGGCGGCGGCACCACAGCTCGCTGGTGCTGCTGCATTGGTCAAGCAGGCGTGCCCGCGACTCACGCCGGCTGAAGTGCGCGACGTGCTGATACGCACCGCACGCGATGTGACCACTGGCACCAATCATCCGAACTTCGGCAACACGGCAGTCGTCGGGCCGGATACGGCGACGGGGAACGGGCTGGTTGATGCACACCGCGCCGTGCTGACCGCAAAGCTGCGCTGTCTGGTGGTTCCCCTGCGGCCGCTCCTCCCGTTCATTCCGCTCACGCCGTTGCCGCCGATCAACCCGCTGCCGCCGATCCGCCCCGTACCGCCGCCGTCGGAACCAGTGGTACCCTTTCAACCAACGCGGCCTGTGCTGCCGCTCCCTCCGCTCCAGCCACTGCGACCGGTGGCAGCGTCGCTTCCGCTGGTGCCGCTTCGACCCGACCTGCCGCCGATATGGATTTCGGGGCCAGGCCCAGGCTCATCCAGCCCGCAACGGGCCGAGGACTCGGGTCCCGGTTTCTCGGTTGACGAAATCACGGAGCTGGAGAAGATGATCATGGAGCGAGGCGAGGCGCTCTGATGGTGCCGACGCGACGAGCTGACGCCCGTGCGGCTGACCCTGCCGACGATGTGCTGTCGGCGATGGTGATTCTGCGCGCGGCGTCGGGTCGGCGGTTGGCGGGCAGCACGGCGATCGATACGACCACGCTCGCGCGGCACAGCGCGGCAGCACGCGACGTTGCTGCCGCGCAGCGAGAGTTCGGAGATCGCGGGTTCGGCGCAGGCGAGTACGTCGGCATCAGTTTCGCGATTGCAGCGTCACGGTCGACGTTCGAAGAACAGTTCGGCGTGACGCTCGCGCGCGGAGCGGATGGTGCGATCCAGGTTGTGAGAGAGGGCAAGAAAGCCGGGTTGGAACTCCCGCTCGATCGTCTGCCCGCATCGCTGCGCAAACTGATCGACACGGTGACGTTCATGCCACCGGTCGAGTTGCACCATTCAACAACGATGACCTGACATCACGGAGGGGCAGATGCTGACGCACGCCGTCGAGGTTCCCGATTTCGTGGCGCGGGCGCGGATCTTCATTGAGCTACGAGGCTTCGCAGTGGTCGAGGATCAGGCGCGTGTGTTCTCGGCACTCTGTTTCATGGCGGAACCGGTGTGCAAATCATCTGCGACCCAGGCGCGTGACCGGGCGCTGAGGCAGGCGTGAGCGCAGCGCGAATCCCTGCGGCGCGCAAGGGCTGAGGGTCGCGTAGGTTCGCCCTGACGGTAGCTGGAGCTTCGGAAGGTTGGCGTGCGGCCAGTGCGGGGGAATGGCGTGGTCGCGTCGGAGACCGGGTGAAGTAAACCCCTCACGCTCCGTGGTGGTCTGAGTTTCGTCGACGCGAATTCACCCACTTCCGGAGTTCTGATGACACAATCGCGTGTTCGCCTCACCCTCGCCGCGCTTGTCGCGCTGATTCTGTTGCCTGCCCTGTCGCACGCGCAATCCACCCGCGATCGGGACCGCGACCGTCGCCAGGTACGGACCATCCGGCTCAGCTACGACCGACGCGACCGCGCACCGGATCGCGAAGTGCAGATGTCCGTTGGCGCGCTGCGCAGCGACGACGACGATGCGCAGTTGCCGATGGCGGTAATGCGTGTCGATTGGCGGCTGCGGCGCTGGCTGCGTTCCGAAGTCGGCGTATCGTATGCGATCGGGACCTACAATCCATCCGGCACCGGTGTGATCCCGGCCCCATCGCGCGCCTTGCAGCTTGGCTCGGCCACCGTCGGCCTCCGCGCTGAGCTGCCGACACCGTTCGTGAGGCCGTACATCGGGGTCGCGGTGGGCCTCGCATATCGCAGCGAAGAGGATGGCGACCCATACACCCGCACGATGCTGGCATTCCCGGCGGGTGTGCGTGTACCGCTTTCGAATCGCGTCTCGCTGCGCGCAGAAGCACGATTCCGCTTCGATCAGCGACGTGCGGGCGGTGAGGCGATCGGCGTGGAGCAGACGGGCGGGTTGAGCGTCGTGTTCTGACGGTGAAGGTGTGACGCGTCGGCGTGAATCCGGGGCGTCACACGAGGTCAGCGCAGGACCCCGTCACCGTTCCTGCGGCCGGGATATCGGCATGAGTGCTGCGACCGTACGCTGATGCGGCTCGAGGACCCACAGGCGATGTTCTGCGCGACCGGCTACGCAGGGCGGCCGCCAGCCGCGCGCTGGGCTCCGCACGCGACCAGCCACTCGATCAGATCAGCGGCACCACTGTCGTGCGCAGCATCGAGGGGGGTCTTGTGATCGTGTCCGATCCAATTGAGCTCGGCGCCCTCGGCGAGCAGGCACTCTGCGACGGCGCGCTGTCCGCCGCGACAGGCGTGCCAGAGTGCATTGGTGATGTCCCGCGGCGAGGGCGGTGGCGATGCGGCGATATACGCCTCGACGCGGGTCAGGACGCCGAGTGCTGACGCTTGCCAGATGGTCGTCATTGCTCCGCGTGCCAGGAGTCGGCGGGCCGCGTGCCACCGCGCGAAAACGACCGCGTCCGACATCGCGGTGCCACCGGTGAACATGGCGCCGGGCGCCTCGATGTCAGCCCCGCCGTCGAGGAGCGCGTCGAGGACACCGACGTCGTCACTGCTCGCGGCCCAGTGGAGCGCGGTTTCGGGAGCCGTGCCCTGGCGCACGGCAGCATTCACATCCACACCGGCGGCGATCAGCACGCCGACGCTGGTCGAGGCATTGGGGAAGTGCCCGGGCCAGTCGGCGGCCACGTGAAGCAGCGTGCGCGCGACGCCGCGATCGTCGATGATTCGTGCAGCGGCCAGTTCCGGTTCACGCCGAAGTGTCACCTCGAGCGCTGCCGTATCGCCGGACTGAATCGAAGCCATTAATTCGACGGCACGTGCGTCATGTGCCTGCAACTCCAGCATGTGCGCTCCACCTTGGTCTGTCCGTGTAAATCATCTGATCCAACGGGCACAGCATACGGTGCCGCGGCCCGCTGGCGCAACGGTCGCACCGCAGGCTCACTGCGCCGCCCAGACGATTCGCTGCAGTGACCGATGGCAACGCCGTCGAGCGATCGGTGATGCGCCGGGGGTCGGCGGTCCCGGCCGAGGGCGTCGACTCACGCGCCATGCCAGTTCGATCGGGCTGGACGCCGCGCCGTGGGCGTGGTTCCTTGCAGCGTCCGCTACACTCGTCCACTGTCAGCCCGTCGTCACGCATGCCCAGTCGCATCATTGCGGTCTCTCGCGCCGTCAGCCGCGCACTGCTCACGCTGGTGATGGCGGGCCACGCTCTCGTGGCGCAAGCATCCCGTGTTGAACGGACAGTCGACGTCGCGGGGAACTATCTCTACGGTAACAACGATCAGCTGATCCTGTCTGCCCGGGCTGGCATCTCGGCCAGGGACACGTTGTATGGTTTTCGCGTCGAGTCGCGATACCTGATCGGGGTCAGCGGCACCAACGGTGTTCGGCGCATGGACCGCCGTTCATGGCTCGTTGCCGGCAGTCTCGATCGGCGGCCGGAAGATCGGCATTCCCAGTTCATTCTTGCGAGCGTCGAACAGAGTTTCGAATTGCGGATCAACAGCCGCATCAACGCCGGTGCCGGCTACAAGTACCTGATCGATTGCGACACCACCTATCAACTCGATGCCAGCGCCGCGATCGTCGGCGAATGGAGTTCGCTGCCGCCGACCACGGCGCTGGGCGCCGGCGCCGGCGTGCAGCGATCGCAGTTGATGCGTTTTTCGAACCGGCTCCGATTCCGCAACCAGTTCACCGACAAGATGAACCTCGATCACGTCACCCTGATTCGTCCGCAGATCGATGACTGGTCGAACTTCCTTGGCTCGTCGCAGACGAGCGTCGGCTATCTCCTCAGCAGCAGGACCTCGCTGCGGCTGACATTCCAGAATGACTACGACAGCCAGTCGCGCTCACGCGGGGCCCGGTCGAACCACAATGGACAGATGCTGGTGGGGGCGGCGGCGACGTTCTGAGTTCGGTCCGTTCTGGCGGCTCGGGTGCGATTCTGGTGTGCGCACTGGCCGAGAGACCGGGCATCTCGGCTAGTGACGCTGCCTTCGGTCGCGGCCAGCCCTGAGTGCTGACGGGCAGTGCTATCGCGACCAGAACACAATACTGCCGCACCCGTTCATCTCGGAGAACTGCGCCGGTGCACCGGTGGCGGAATAGACTTCGACACCCACCAGTTCGTTGGGGCGAACGAACCCATTGATCTCGCCGGCCGACATGCCGCGCATCGTGATGCCGTTCACGAAGATCGACGGTCGACAGCGCCCAGCGGCGTTGCCGCGCATGGTGAGGATCTCTTCGCCGTTCCGGTCCCGGTCCACGTAGACACCTGGGATGGTGCGAAAGAGATCCGCCGTGAACACCGGCCGACGCTGTGCGATCTCGTCCCTGGTCAGAAAGCGCCCGCTACCCGACTGACGCCGACGCTTCATGAACTCGATCAGGTTGTTGTTGCCCATCCGGTTGGCGGTGATGCGAACGGTATCCAGCACCGACTGCAACGTCATCATCGCGATGCGGACCGGCGGCGCCCCATCGATGACGTCGACCGGCAGCGTCACCGGGTAGTGTGCCAGTGCGCGCACCTCGAGGGTCCGCGTGCCGGTTGGAATGCCTGTCAGCGTCCACTTGCCGCGCTCATCGGTGCGCGTCTGCGGTCCGTTGAGAATGCCGACGCGGGCACCAGCCAGCGGCCTGGCGCCAGTCCGCGCCACCACCGTGCCGCGCACGGCGACGAC
>ENA-ORBV01004083-ORBV01004083.1-microbial-mat-metagenome-genome-assembly--contig:-NODE-4083-length-28460-cov-14.329035_pt1 | contig 28460 bp, 34 predicted proteins | sample MGYA00237777_ERZ505514 | MGnify/ENA primary metagenome ERZ505514 (study PRJEB26160, sample SAMN06269048) | microbial mat metagenome | isolation source: Oligotrophic lake microbial mat | place...
TTTCAAGCAGAAGACGGCATACGAGATTCGCCTTAGTCTCGTGGGCTCGGAGATGTGTATAAGAGACAGGTTGAGAATACTGTATTTTCAGATAAATCCTTGAAACCATTGCTAAATGGCTGTTTTGAATTTTAATTATTTTACACTTCCAATATGAGCGGAATGTAAGATCTAATTCCCTTGAGAGTCTTAGAATTTGCCTTCGATCGATAACAAAAGATGTTCAAGTTAGAGTCATGCTTGTACCATATACCACCCTGTAAGCATTGCTAATCAATGGTTTGAAAGACACGGTACAGGTTACAGGGTATGGATGTAGATTCATCAAAGAGAACATACTCAACTCACATACTTCTCTTCTATGGTCTGCGATCTTCATGGTCTTGGTTAGAAACCATAATCAGGTAATTTAACCTCATCAACAAATCTTGCATAATGTCTAGCTGCCATAGTCACGTCAGTATGTCTAGCAAGTTTACTAGCTGCAAGCAAACCTTGTTGAGTCGCAACATAGCTCAATGCTGTATGTTTCATTTGATAAGGATAGCGATACTCAATCTCTAAACCAGTCAAAACCAGTTTCCAAGTATCTCTGAAGCTAGAAGTACTTATATAACTGCCATGATGACCAAGAAAAACCCAATCTGTAGCACAAATATTATTTGGTTTGTGGTTAATCAGCATGTCATGCAGGTCATTGTTCAAGGGTATGAATCCAATCGCACCTGTTTTAGTACTCTTGAGTACTTTCTTAGAAGCATAAGGACTAGAAGCTAGATCGCGTCCTAACGCTTGCTCAATCAAGATTCTACGGTTTTCAAAATCAATATGTTTCCACTGTAAGGCTATTGCTTCCCCTGGTCTACAACCAGTAATAAACTGAAATTTGATGAAGGGTAGATAGTGAGAGTGAGCAAAACGGCTAGATTTAGGCACAAAGCGATCTGACTTAAAAGCATCGATGATTGCAACAATTTCTTCCCTACTAAAAGGTTTAGCATGATCATTACGTTCGCTCTTTTTAGGTTTGAGTGAGTCATAAGGATTTTTGCCAGATACTAAATCATTGCTGATCGCCCAAGTTAGGCATGACTTCAACATTGCTTTTCTCTGATTAAATGTCTGTGATGACAAGCTTTCTCTCAAACCATCAAACCAGTTAACGTCTAGAGCTTTTGGGTTACCAGCTTTTACAATCATCTGCCTACAGCAATAGTAGTGATTGTTCAAGGTTGCTTGAGATAAACCTAGAGTAAGTAGCCACTTGTCCCAGATTGTTAGTAGTTCTGGATTTCGCTTGTCAGCTTTACGCTCACTGGCAATAGTTCTAGCAATCATCTGTTGTTTATCTTCAGTGCTAGGGAAGTAATACAGCTTGATTGATTCGTTATCGATGAATGGGAAATTGTCAGACTTACGATCTTGTTTGATGCGTTGTTCAGTTTCTTTTACTTGCTGTAACTGCTTAGCATCGTCATAGTTACCTAAACCACTAACCACGAACCTTTTGTTTCTATGTTCAAAGCTCAGGGCAATAGTGCCGTTATTGCTGAATACAGCCATTGTGGTATCTCCAGTTTTAGAGTTTGGAGATTGACCAGCAGTTTTTGTTATTGTGGATTTTAGCTTAGAAATTAAACTAAAACCCTCCAAACTATCGGAACGAAAGGATTTGAACCTTCGACCCCCACTACCCCAAAGTGGTGCGCTACCAAGCTGCGCTACGTCCCGTTACTTAAACCGAATTTAAGCTTAACGATTATATCAGATTAAGTTCGTTAATCAACGTCCCATTTTACGTTTGAGTCGCTCTAACTCTTCGTCCATTTCCCAACGTTGAAACTTCTGTTCTAGAGGATCGTTGGGATCGTTGGAGGGAGTTTGAAGATTCTCCCACTTAAAAGTTGGAGTTGGTTCAGGGCGAGGGCGAGATTTTTCGGCTTCAGCGAGTTTGACTTTCACTTCTTGTTGTCGTTCTTTGATGCGGCTATGCAGTGGCTCCATTGGTTTAAGCCGTTCTTTGATTAGCTCCATCTGCCCCCAAACCTGATTGCCCTGCCGTAATAAGGCCGCTTCACGCTCGTTGGCAGCACTAGCTAGATCTTGTCTGCCTGCTTCAGTGGCTTTTTGGGCGCGGCTATGCCAGAGCTTGATTTCCTCCGCGATCGACAGAATCTGATCTTGAAATTGCTTTTCTTGACTGCGAAATTCCACAATCAGTTTGTTAACCTCAAATTCCTGCTGCCGAAGTTTTTCATCTAGGGCTTGCAGTTCAATTTGGGGATTTGTGCGGATATATTCTTCCAGCCGAGTTTCGAGGAAGTGCGAGATATCTTCAATTAAGCCCATGCCAGACTCCAAGCGAATGCAGGTTCACTCCATTCTAGAACTTTTGTCCTACAACTAGAGATTTAGTCTCATTACCACGTCTAATTGTTGCCTCTTGGCGGTTGACCCGACTCAATACCCAACCACTATTACTGATTGGCGCACCGACTTTGATCGCTTGAACTGAGCCGTCAATATTCACTAACACTGAAGATCGATCGCCTAGATCCAGCACCCCCGACAAAGTGTAAGACGAACTAGGCGCAACTGCTGGCGCAGCCGCTACAGGCATTGCTGTAGTTGGAGTTGTCAAACTAGGAATAGCCCCAAGATTCGTGCCAAGACCAATAACACCAGCCGCAGGCGGTTGGAATACAGGGATATAGATCGGTTGAATGTTAGTTCCAGATGTGCCGATGATTGGTGGCAGAATTTGCCCGTTAGGTAGCACTTGATTTGGCTGTGAGGCAACATTGCTGGACTGAGAACTAGTCTGGGTATTAGCAGAGGCAAGAGAATGACGGACTTCATCGGTAAACTTGGCGATCTCAGGCGTGACTTGGGGCACTTGAGCTGGATTGACGATCGATTGGGCAAACATCCGCCGCGCACTGCCAGGAAAACCATAAACTGTAGCCCATACTAGTGCTGACAATAATACCGAGCCACAAGCCGTCCCTAGTAATAGCCGATCCCAAAACTTGCTAGCTTGATTAGTCTGATTTCGATCGCGAATTAAACGCGCCTTATTAGCTACATATGCCGTCTCACGCGCCATGTAAGGCTCGATCCACATAATTTCCTGCTCTGACACAGGTGGTAAAGGCATAGAAGGTAAATCGATTTTTGTCAGACTCAGAGCATTTGTGGTGACCAGTTCCCCTGGACGGGTATCTAGTTCTGCATCTCTTCCGATCGTCTTTGGTGCAGATTTGACCCTTGCCAGCTTAGCCTGAGCATTAACACTCAAAATATGTTCGACATCACCAAACAGGTCGTCCATCAGATCATCAGCATGATCTTCATAGGCATCGACATCATGGGTAATTAAAGAATAGTCGGCATCGCTAATATTAGTCAGCATATCTGAATTAAGTCCTCACACTTAAACCACATCTAAACCACAATACCTGCCATCGCGTAGCGGGGGCAGACTTGCCGATACAAAATAGCACATATTCCAAAAAATGACCAGATCTGGACAGTTTGTAATCAGATCTGGTCATTTATTCAGCATTGAGATTCAGATTGCCAATGCTGACTTCAGGGTAATTACCAACCTAAATCCTGATTAATTCGGGGTAAACACTCAGAACTTGATCGGATGAGAGCGTATATTTTTCGGACTGAGGTTCCCACAAAACTTCCAAAGCCAGAACTCGATCTGAAGGTACAGCCCCGATCGAAGATAAAGCTTGGCTTAATTCACTAGCTGACCTGATTTGCGGCAAATTGTTCAAGTAATCACCTGCGGCTGCCAATAGTAAAGTCACAACAATGTATTCACTCGGATCTTCTTCTAATGCACTGGGTGTTAATAGAGCCTCAGCAGACTTGCGCCCTTCAATCAGACGGCTATTGACATTAGAGAGTACCTCAGAATTAAGTTTGCTGCGCTGTGACATCGCCAGACTATTAAATTTCTGTTCAGCTTGCTCAAACTTGGCGACTTCCTTCGCACTCGCCACATAAACCCAATATTCTGGGTGGCGTAGCAGTGAGACTGTAGCCTCGCGTAAAATTAACGCCAAGCCTTCAGAGTCACTGGTATCAGCCTCTTGTGCTAGGCGGGTAAGATCTGTTTGCAACTCACGCGCTGAAGAAAGCAAACCCACTTGCAATTTTACTAGGGTAACTTTGCTATCCAGCCCAGTGATGCCACCACCCGTGTCAGCATTGCCGCGAAATGATTGTAAAACTGCGGCAGCGATCGCACCCATAATCAGCAAACCAAACAAGCCACCGCCACCACCGCCACTAAACAAGAAGGGCAAGAAAAATAGGCTACTGCCGCCACCATAATAATTATTACCGCCACTATAGCTGCGGTTGCTAGGAGCGGGAGCGGAACGGGTCGGAGATCTAAAGGAACCACCACCAATTCGACCACCACCACGTCTTGCCATCGCTGGCGCAGCATTACTAAATAAAATACTAGACACCGTGGTCGCGACTAGAGCCACAACAAGTATCGATCGAACCCAGAGCTTAATTTTCTTCACAAACTTTTCTTTCATGCTTGACATAATCGTGATTTACCAAATTTTAAGCCTTAAGCTTTTTCGGCTAAGTTTACATTTATATCTCTACATTGTATTTCCAGTCGCCCCGAACCAAACATTTCAGTAGTTAGGGGTTACCGTAAATCAGCTCGATCGAGTTAAGTTGCTTCGTAATTGCGCCTAGCTCTTGATGCTTCAGCTTTCAGTGCATCTAGCCGCTTTTCGATCGACGCTCGATTCCTGCCTTTACCCGCATCACCCAGCATAATTTTCAACGCACTACCCAAACTTTTATAAGCCGCAGGTAAAGCATAACCACTTCGCATCGCCAACTTAATTGCACCTTGGTCTGCTTCGATTAGGCTTTTGACATCTTTTTTGCTACTACCTCGTCTCCACAACTGGAAACCTGCCACACCACAAATTGCCAGAGCCAACACAAATAGAATGCCGTTTTGCACCCATAGTTCGCCAACCGCACCACCAAGCCCTACCGCCAGTGCCGCCACTTCCCAGCCATCTTTCGGTACAGAGTCATTTTGAATGCGGGCGGTCTCATGCCAAAACAATAGATTTCTCTGATCTTGAGCCATCCGTTCCCAACGCAGCATATCGATCAGAATTACAACTTCATCACCACCTGCTTCTTCGCAAGTAATTAGCTTCGGTCGCACGCCGTCCGCAGGTAAAACTTTCACCCAGGCTTGGAGTTCTGGAGGCAACAGATCGTGAAGTCGTCTAGACTCAGTTCGAGCAAATGTATTTCTCAGGGCAGAATTAGGAGTTGGCATGAGTCTGGAAAGCTAAAGGCTGGATGAATCATGGGACTGTTTGTCAGACATGAGTTTAGCATTTTTAGAAGCGATTCAGCCCCGAAGAAAGATCGACTCAGACAATACTTTCTCCCAGCACCGCTCCAGACTATAATCAGACGATGTATTTCTTAAGGTCTAAGAAAAGTTAAGTCTGTTTAGAAACTTTGTCGTTAAAATAAAGAATCGTTAAGAATCGTCATCGTTAACTCAAGTATTAAAAGAGGAACATAAATTCTTATGGGACTACCCTGGTATAGAGTGCATACAGTTCTCCTGAACGATCCAGGAAGACTGATTGCCACACACCTTATGCATACTGCCCTCGTAGCTGGCTGGGCAGGTTCAATGGCTCTCTATGAGACCGTGACCTTCGATCCCAGCGATCCAGTATTTAACCCCATGTGGCGGCAGGGTATGTTTGTACTGCCTTTTATGGCACGACTAGGGGTTACTGACTCCTGGGGCGGCTGGAGCCTTACTGGTGAAAATGCTGTTAATACTGGCATCTGGACTTTTGAAGGTATTGCTGTTGCCCACATTGTGCTTTCTGGCTTGCTGTTTTTAGCTGCTATTTGGCATTGGGTGAATTGGGATCTAGAGCTATTTAGAGATCCTCGTACTGGCGAGCCTGCCTTAGACTTGCCAAAAATGTTTGGTATTCATTTATTCCTATCAGGCATTTTGTGTTTTGGTTTTGGAGCTTTTCACCTAACTGGCTTATTTGGTCCTGGCATGTGGGTTTCCGATCCATATGGGATCACAGGTCACGTTCAAGCTGTAGCACCAGAGTGGGGACCTGATGGGTTTAATCCATTCAATGCTGGTGGTATTGTGGCTCACCATATCGCGGCGGGAATTGTCGGCATTATTGCAGGTTTATTCCATCTCACGGTGCGTCCACCAGAGCGGCTGTACAAAGCCCTGCGGATGGGGAACATCGAAACTGTCTTATCTAGCAGTATCGCAGCCGTATTCTTTGCGGCTTTTATCGTCGCGGGAACTATGTGGTACGGTTCGGCAACTACCCCGATCGAATTGTTTGGTCCAACTCGTTATCAATGGGATAGCAGCTTTTTCCAACAGGAAATCTCGCGCCGCGTCCAAGTTGGCATGGATAAAGGTCAGAGTCGCGCCGAAGCTTGGTCTACGATTCCTGAAAAGTTAGCCTTCTATGACTATGTTGGTAACAGCCCTGCTAAAGGTGGATTATTCCGCGTCGGGCCAATGAACAAAGGTGATGGTCTTGCTCAAGCTTGGGAAGGGCATCCTGTATTCACAGATAAAGATGGTCGTGAGTTGACTGTACGTCGCTTGCCTAACTTCTTTGAAACTTTCCCCGTCGTTTTACAAGATAGCGATGGCGTGGTTAGAGCTGATATTCCTTTCCGTCGTGCTGAGTCGAAGTACAGCTTTGAACAAGCGGGTGTTTCGGCAACTTTATTCGGTGGCGAACTGAATGGTAAGACTTTTACCGATGCTCCTACAGTTAAGCGTTTAGCCCGTCAAGCTCAACTTGGTGAGGCTTTTGAGTTCGATCTCGAAACACTTGGTTCTGACGGTGTATTCCGTACCAGCACTCGTGGTTGGTTTACATTTGCTCACGCTGTATTTGCGCTGTTGTTCTTCTTTGGTCACATCTGGCATGGTGCTCGTACCTTGTTCCGTGATGTGTTTGCAGGTATCGATCCTGAACTTGATGAAGAGCAAGTTGAATGGGGCGCATTCCAGAAAGTTGGTGACAAAACTACACGCGCTGTTGAGGCATAGACAATTATGGAAACTATCACTTATACATTGATCTTTGCGATGATCGTTGGCTTGTTCTTTTTCGCGATCTTCTTTCGCGAACCACCTAAAATCAACAAGAAGTAATTTTTGATTTAGTTCAATCTATTTTTTTTAACGCCCTTGAAGATCGATCTTCAAGGGCGTTTTTAATTTAGAGAAATTCATTCGGATCGGGATGAAGTCTGGCGTGGAGTAGATCTGTGACAACCTGACCATGCCGCAGGTGCTGGTCAATTAAAGTCGGTACATTTTTAGGACGAATGTGCCAGTAGTAGGTGTTGTCTGGAGTGACTAGCACGATCGGTCCAGAACCACATAATCCTAGGCAACCGCAGCCAGATACAGTCACATCTACAACTGGATGAGCTTGAAAGGTTTCTAAAACTCTAGCTGCGCCATCCTTGCGACAGGTATGGTGCTGGCAGACTAGAACTTGTTTGGGCGAGTTAAGGTTTTCCACTGCCGATAAATTTGAAGAGAACAGGATTGATCTTTAGATCGTGTCGATCGATTGCTAAAATAACAAATAAAGAATTTATTTAAAGCTATTCGGGAAACTTATATGGAATTTCTTGACGGTATCACTGGATTTCTGACAGGTATTAATTTCAAAGTGATCTTCCAACTCACTTGCCTTGCTCTTGTGCTCGTGTCTGGCCCTGTTGTAATTTTCTTGCTAGCTGCTAAAGGTGGAGATATGTAATTCGCCTGAATTACTGTTTCTATTAGAAATTCGATCGATTGCCGAACTAGCAAAGTTTTGCGCGAAATCTTTAAAAAACTTACTGCCCTGAGCATTTGTTTGGTCGATCTTAACCTCACAAAACTTGCTCAAGGCAGTTTTTATCATGTCTGTTGATGCTTGAATTTCTGGCTCTTGTTCTAAGTAGTCGATGTAACTCATACCGCCAATGTGGATTAGGTAAGCAGCACTGACCGCTTGGACAGAACCACCAATCGCGTAAGTCAATGCATTAGTTTTGAGGCAAGATCCGATCGCCGCACTCGCAACTTCGACACCACCAAGCTTAACTAGAATCTGAGCAAGAATGGTGATTGTCCGTTTAGCTTGTGAAATCGATAGGGATCGATCGTACAGGCGACTTAGTTCGATTAGCAACTGGGTATTGATCGCCACGCCAGCGACCAGATCTAAGGCAGGTAGAGGGCTAGCAAAAACTGTAGCAGCAGTGAGCCACTGTCGATCGATCACAAGCTGTTCGGCGCGTTGACGACGGATCTGCTTCAAGATCTCTTGGGCAGAATGTTCTAGAGCTTTGATTTGCTGACTAGTATTCTCCAGTAGCAGTTGTTCGAGTTCACTAGAGAGAATCTGCTCGATCCGAGTGCGGAGGCTGGCAACATCAGGCGGCAATGGTTCTAGCCATTCTTGCACTGGCTGGGTGCAATCAGGACTAGATTGGCGCACTTTGATCGGGCTGGGTTGGGCGGCGATCGAGACGATATCCGATCCTGAGATCATGCCTGCAACGCTATGTGTAAGAGCGGCTAAAATAACTTGTCGATCGACCTGCGAGTATTGGTCGGTTTTATTCAATGCCAGAACGATCCGCTTACCAAGTTGGGAGAGTTTGACCAGATCCTGATATTCCGAAGCAGTCAGATCGTTAGTTGTGATAAAAATCAGTAGATCCGATGACTGGGCGATTTCTAGAGCTAGGGCTTGACGCGATCGACCACCCTCTCCAATTTCTAGTGTGCCTGGGGTGTCTACTAATAAGATGCGGCGATTTTCTTTGGACTTGTAGGTATATTCGGCACGGGCTTTAGTTGTACCAATGGTTGCCGCCGTTAAACCCGCATTTTTACCCAGTAGGGCATTAATTACCGAGGTTTTCCCTGCTGAACCTGCACCGAATAAAGCAATCTGAAACTGATTTTGCTGTAGGCTTGTGGCGATTTGTTCAGCCTGTTGAAGTAGTTGCTGGCGTTGGGTTCGATCGGTAATTTTGGCAATTGTTTGCTCCACCCGCTTGAGTTCTTGCTGGAGGGTAGCGCGACTAATTGGCTGTGGAGTTTGGAATCGAGCTTGAAATCTTTTCCAAGTAAACATTCCAGCTAATAAACAGATCGACAAACCCACGATCTGCCAGTCCTGTCCTAGAGAAACGATGGCGTTTCCTGTTAGCAAGAATGCTACAAACAGTCCCAAATATAGCCAGGAACTGGATTTCAACATTTGATTTCTCATCATTCAATTATCAAGCAACAGCGAACAATGGACAATATCTTATCTAGCGATCACCGAGTAAATGACTACTGCTAAAATTGCTGCAAAACTAAACTTAGCCTAAATCTATGAATCCTGAAGAAAAAGTATCTCCTCCGATCACCACAACTGTGATAGCTGAAACAAAAGAAGTGCCTAAGCTAGAAGTTGAGACTACGATCGAACCCGCTTCGATCGCTCCGATTATCACCGAACCCGATCGAGTTGCCGATCCTAGCTCACCCCAGCAGGTATTGAGCGAAATTTCTGGGTTTGTGACGAAATTAACGGACTCACTCAAGGGGCTATTTAACGAGGGGAAAAAATCTAACCTAAGCCTGATTGCGATCGCCCTGTTATTTATCCCCCTGTTCATCCTGCTGTCAACGATCTTGAAATTCATTGATGCCGTCCCGTTGCTAGCTCCAACTTGCGAGTTAGTCGGATTCGCTTCCTTGATTTGGTTTGTTTATCGTTATTTGCTCTATGCCAATACGAGACAGGAGTTAGTTGATGGAGTTAAAGGCTTCACCCAAAAGATTTTGGGCTAGTTGCTCCTAACGCACGATTATAACTGGCGCGCTAGAGTGGTGGACAACATAGTCGCTCACACTGCCTAGCATCAACCGTTCGACCGTACCCAGACCGCGAGAACCCAATGCCAAAAAGTCTGGAGTCTCTGCCGAGGCGATCGAGCAAATCACATCACGGGGTGAGCCGATTTCCAGCTTCGTGAGACACTCTAGTCCTGCCGATCTAAAAGTTTTAGCAGCATTATCCAGCAGGGTTTGACTAGAATTTAGTAAGGTCTTCTCTAACTCGATGTCTGGTGTACCTTGCCACGTCACCCAATCGCCTGTAGGCATCATGACTTTGGGATAGTAATTGGCAATCGGTTCGACTACAGTTAGTAATATGACTACAGCTTTACAAGGTACAGCCAAGCTCAGCACCTTTTGAACCACCTTCTGACTGACCTGCGATCCATCGATGGCGACTAGGAATTTCATCTCAATCCTCCTAAAATTTGATTAAAAATCTACTTGAAATCTTTCTAAAATCTCTTGTTAACTAAGTCAATGCATAATCAAGCACCTCAAAGTAAGTCTACTGCAATCATGACATCAGATATTCGTCAGGGTTTTGCGGGTTCGATCGGTAATACTCCCCTGATCAAGATCGAGTCGCTTTCCCAAGCCACAGGTTGTACGATCCTTGGCAAAGCCGAATTTCTCAGTCCTGGTGGCAGTGTGAAAGATCGTGCGGCTTTGTTCATGGTGCGCCAAGCTGAACAAGAGGGTTTGATTTTACCTGGCGGTGTGATCGTTGAAGGCACGGCTGGTAATACAGGGATCGGACTATCTCTGGTCGCCAATGCCAGAGGTTACCGCAGCTTTATCGTCATGCCAAATAATCAATCTCAAGAGAAGATTGACCTACTTAGAACTTTAGGCGCGGAAGTAGAACTAGTGCCACCTGTTCCGTTTAGTAATCCTGAAAATTTTTATCATGTTGCCCGCGATCGAGCCCAGAACTTAGAAAATGCCTTTTGGGCAAATCAGTTTGAGAACTTAGCCAACTCCGAAGCGCATTACCAAACAACTGCGCCCGAAATTTGGCAACAAACTGGTGGCGAACTCGATGGCATTGTGATGTCTTCTGGGACAGGCGGTACAATCGGCGGTGTGACTGCATATCTCAAGGAGCAAAATCCCCATATTGCCGCTTACCTGATCGACCCACCTGGCTCTGGTCTATTTAACTTCATTACTCAAGGTGTATTCAAAGCTGAAGGCAGCTCAATTACCGAAGGGATCGGGATCAACCGCAAAACAGCTAACTTTGCCCGTGCCAAACTCGATGGCGCTTTTGAGGGCAGTGATTTAGAAATGATCGAAATGGCTTATTACTTACTGAGGCATGACGGTTTGTTTATGGGTAGCTCTGCCGCCTTAAATGTGGTTGGGGCAGTCAGACTCGCACGGCAATTAGGTCCTGGTCATGTTATTGCCACAATTTTATGCGATGGTGGAGGTAGATATCAAAGTCGGATGTTCAATGCCGAGTGGTTAGCTGAAAAGAACCTTACTCCTACTGCAAAAGGACTAGAATTTTTGGATTAAAGGTTTGTTAAGTTAAGTGAAAGTAAGTGAACAGGAAATATTTACAAATCGGTGTAGCCGTAATCTGGGATGGTCATAAAGTTCTGATCGACCAGCGCAGACGTGAAGATACATTTGGCGGCTACTGGGAATTTCCTGGCGGTAAAATTGAGCCTGGGGAAGATGCGATCGACTGTATCAAACGCGAAATCAAAGAGGAAATCGGCATCACGATCGATGTCGGCGAACATCTAATTACAGTCGATCATGAATACGGTGAAAGATTTGCCGTCACTCTGATTGTGCATCACTGCCAATATGTTTCAGGCACACCTCAACCTTTGGAATCAGTCGAATTGCGTTGGGTCGAGCCATCAGAACTCAATCAATTTCGATTTCCTGCTGCCAATGCCCAGATTTTAGCGGCACTCTGTCCTCAATGATTTGCTGATAATGTCTGAGTTGATCGAATTTCTAATGATTGACTAGATCGCTGCCTGTAAATTCATTTCTGTAGTTAAGACAAAAAAAGTGCGAACAGACACAATTTTCTACCAACTATTCCAGACTTTCCCCAGTCTCTTGTTTGAGTTGATTGGTGAGCCTGTTGCAGAGGCCCAAAGCTATCAGTTTTTATCAGTAGAGATCAAAGAATTAGCTTTCCGCGCCGACGGGCTATTTCTAACTGAATCAGTGGGCAAGCCGATCTATTTTGCCGAAGTTCAGTTCCAACCGAAAGATGATTTTTACTGGCGATTTATCTCAGAAATTTTTCTCTACCTGGGGCAATATAAGCCAGATCATGAGTGGTTTGCCGTCGCCATATTTGCTAGCCGCAGTCTGGATGTGCCGTTCCCATTGCCATATCGCTATCTCAACCCGCAAGTGAAGCGAGTTTACCTAGATGAGTTAGGCGAAGTCACACCAACTGTTGAACTAGACATCGTAAAGCTTGTCGTTGCAACCGAAGTCAAGGTAGAGCAAGTCAATTCACTGATCCAGCAAGCACAAGAGCAGTTTAGCGATCTTGCCGTCAAGCAGAAAGTTATAGAATTAATTCAGACAATATTGGTTTACAAATTTACCCAGTTAAGTCGTCAGGAGATTGAAGCTATGTTTGGACTAGATGAGTTAAAGCAGACGCGGTACTTTCGCGAAGTAGCAGAGGATTTTAAGCTTGAGGGCAAGCTTGAGGGCAAGCTTGAGGGCAAGCTTGAGGGCAAGCTTGAGACAGTATCTCTGTTGCTAAAGTTAGGTTTAAGTGTTGAAAAAATATCTGAAGAATTGGGCGTAGACATAGAATTAGTGCGGCAGAATGCCCAGCCTTTACCCTAAATTAAAAAGCCCCAAATAGTTAAACTGGGGCTGATTTATTTAAAATTAAATTTACTTAAATTAAAACTTTAAATGTTTCGTTCGCTGAGTTCACGGCTCATGTAATCAAATGGCGCGGTCAGCCAGTCAGCATTTTCACCCACCAATTCGATCGCTAAATCCTTAAGAATTTGGATTCCCTGAACAGTTGGGCCAATCGGCACGCCGAGTGAATTGTAGGTATCACGCAATCCCTGAAGGACACGCTCATCTAAAATATAATTATCAGCCGCAACCAGAGCGTAGGTGGCATAGCGCAGATAATAGTCCATGTCTCTGAGGCAAGCAGCGTAGCGGCGGGTAGTATAAGCATTTCCACCAGGACGCAGCAGATCGGGAACAGCTTCAAATAGCTGGTTACCAGCCTGACGAATCAGGGATGCAGCATTAGCAGTAATTAGGGATGCAGCTTTGAGCCGAGCCGCACCAGTGCCAAAATATGACTTAAGACTATCGATCGCATCACGATCTAAGTAACGACCCGTGGCATCGTAGATGTCGATTAAACTAGTCACCGCATCTTTCATAAAAAATTCTCCCTTATGAATGTTTGTAGTCAGTTTTATATATTCTTTAAAGATACATGACTTCGCCGCACACCAGCTTAACTGTTTGATTAACTGTTTAAGTCAGTCTCAGTTCTAACTAGTTCGATCTTCTGCGCGTCAGTATTAATGACAGTTACACACGTAAGCTAAACCAGGAAAAACATATGAAATGGGTTAATGGTCTGTCAACCAAGGTTTCTCTGGAAGCAGCGATTCAAGACTTGACGCAGCAGGTTTTAGAGGGGCTAGATGGTCGATCTCCAGATTTGGGGATTTTGTTTGTTTCTAACGCCTTTGGCAGTGAGTACTCGCGTCTATTACCTTTGTTGGCAGAAAAAATTGCGATTAAGCATCTAATTGGCTGCTCTGGTAGTGGCATTGTTGGTGGGGGGAAAGAGCTGGAATCAAGTCCAGCTCTTTCTTTGCTGGTGGCAAACTTACCCAATGCTCAAGTACATACGTTTCATATCGAAGACGAGGACATCCCCGATCTCGACAGTCCACCCGATCGATGGCAAGAATTAATTGGTGTGGCAGCACAAGAGCAACCCAACTTTATAATTCTGTCCGATCCATTTTCATTTCACGTTACCGATTTGTTACAAGGCTTAGATTTCGCTTACCCCAAAGCTGTTAAAGTCGGAGGGCTAGCAAGTGCGGCTGGAATGAGTTCTAATGCGCTATTTGGCAGCGATGTTGAATCAGGATATCAGCTATATCGTCAGGGGTTAGTAGGATTAGCACTCTGGGGCGATGTCACGATCGACGCAGTAGTAGCTCAGGGCTGCCGTCCGATTGGCAAAACCTTACAGGTGTCAGAGTGCGATCGAAATATTATTTTGTCTTTAGAAGATCGTCCACCGCTCCAAGCATTACAGGATGTAGTCGGCGATTTAAGCGATAGCGATCGAAGTCTGGCAGAGCATTCCCTGTTTATTGGCGTAGTGATGAATGAGTTTAAACAAACACCAGGCGAGGGCGATTTTTTGATTCGCAACATTATCGGGGTTGACCCTAAAAGTGGGGCAATTGCTGTGGGCGATCGAATTCGACCTGGGCAAAGAATCCAACTACATTTACGTGATGCCAAAGCTTCCGCCGAAGATCTAGAAGATGCCATTGGTCGTTACGCTCAACAGGTAGATGCCGATCACCTCCACGCCGCCGTGATGTTTGCCTGCTCTGGTAGAGGCGAGCGACTTTACGGCAAAGAAGGATTTGATACAGGGATATTCCAGAAATCCATCGGCAATCTGCCAATGAATGGATTTTTCTGCGGCGGTGAAATTGGTCCTGTGAGTGGCACGACATTTCTGCACGGCTACACATCAGTCTTTGGAATTTTTCGGGCGAAATAGATCGAGACAAGCTCAGGTCGGGCTAACAGGTAACAAATTCTGATTGACTAGAAGCTTATCCTCAAAATATGGCAATACTTCTAGACAAAAAGCCTCGGTCGCCTTGGAGCGATAGCGATTAGGGTTACTGATTTGGGACAGAGTGCGTTTGATTACTAAACCATCGATCGAAACTCGTCGCAATGCGTCCATCTGTAGCTCTTTCTCGATCGCCGTCGTAGACAAAAATGCTGCCCCCAGTCCCGCCTGCACGGCATTTTTAATTGCCTCAATTGAGTTTAGCTCCATCTCGATTGTGAGTTGACGCGGGTCAACCCCACTGCGTAGTAGTACTTGGTCAATTACCTTGCGAATCGTTGACTGCGAGTCGAGCGTAATAAACTTCAGGCGATATAACTCTTCTCTAGGTAAGATCCCAACCTGAGCAAGTGGGTGTGACGGTGGTAAGACTAGGGCTAGTTCATCTTCGGCATAGGGCGTAATTTCGAGCGTATCCTGTAACTCGATCGGGATTTCACCGCCAATAATTGCTAAATCTACCTGACCATTGGCGACACTCCAAGCAGTTCGACGGGTAGAATGGACATGGAGTTGAACCGCGACATCGGGATACTTGTTCCGAAAGAAACCAAGCATCCGTGGCATCAGATAAGTACCAGTTGTCTGACTGGCCCCGATAATTAGAGTCCCACCATTGAGATTTTGGAGATCTTCGATCGCTCGACAAGTCTCCTGGCATAAGCTGAGAATGCGATCGCCATAGGATAATAACAATCGCCCTGCTTCTGTTAGTTGTGCCCGTCTCCCTCCTCGATCGAATAGTGGTACATCTAGCTGTCGTTCTAAATGCTGCACCTGTAAACTCACCGCAGGCTGAGACACATAAAGGCTGTCAGCCGCCCGTTTAAAGCTTCCCTCGGCAGCAATTGCCTTGAGAATGCGTAATTGATCTAAGGTGAATGGAATGTCGATCATAAAATAAAGAGTGAAAAATTATGAATCGGGAGGTAATCCAGGATTTCTTGAATTTACCAGGTGTTATTGGCGTTGCTCTTACCAATCGGCGCATGAGACCGTACTTTCATGGTCTCAATGCGATCTTGAATGGACAACAGCAGCAAGCAATGGCTCAGGGTATACATCAGGTGATCGAAAATATTCCCGAAGGCTTGATATCCTTTGAGTTTTACTTCATTGGGAATATTGCCTTCATTTACAAACTACCTCATGATCTGGTGCTTTTGGTACTGGGAGACAAGAATCTAGACATTAAGGAATATGAAGCTTCGATCGATCAGGTGAGGCAAGAGATTGAAATCGATGTCTACAGTGCCGTTGCCACATTTAAGCAATTATTGGGAAGCATTACGCAGACATCTTTGCGGCATGCAGAAAACATTGGATCTAATACTCACTTATCAGAAAGCAAGCTACAAGAAAGTGAGCCAAAGCTTGCCACAGTCTCTCCACGAGTGGAAATTATTACTGCTGAACCTTCGATCGAAATCCCTTTAGTAATTTCTGAAGTATTGCCCACTTCAGAAATTACGACTCCAGAATATAAGCCCCCAGAATATAAGCTCAGTGAATTTTTGATCGCGCTCAACAAACTCAGCCGCTTTACAACTCAATATCTCGGCAAGGTTGTGGTCGGAAACTACTGGAAAAGTGCTCGTCCTGACTCGGCTTGGCTCCAACAAATCACGATCGATCGAAATGCGACGATCTCATGTCCCGATCAAGAACTTATAATCTGTAGTCCAGAACAGCAGCAACAACTTCAGGAGTGGGCTAAAACCTATACCAAAAGATGCAAACAGGTGATTCGTAACTTTGACAATATGGTGATGCATGACTGCTTGGATGCACATCAGCAGATGTTACTAAATATTACCAATTAGAAAAATATCTGTCGATCGATCTAAATTTTAAGACTGGCTAATTATTCAGCTATTTAGCGGATTATGACTAACTCAGAAAGTCCTGTATGTTTGTACATAGATGTAGCATTTGAGGATATACAGACATCCTTGATAAGTTAGACTTGAGATGCTTTGCATGGTAAAGGAATAGTAGTATGGCAAAACGCGTCCGAATTGAGCCAATCGCACAGGAAGCAGACATCGAGACTAATGGAGCTTTGCTGTCTATTTTGATGGAAGAGGATTTAAACATCCTCAAAGAGTGTGGCGGCAGAGGTATGTGTGCCACTTGTCATGTTTACATTCAAGAAGGCATGGACTCACTCAGTCCGATGGCACGACGTGAACAACGAACTTTGGAGGTAATTACCACCTGCAAACCAAATTCTCGATTAGCTTGCCAAGCGCGGGTGATGGCAGAGGGCGTGATCGTCGAACTACCGATCGGGATGTACGTGCAGTCGATTCAGGATATCGAAGCACTGATTGGGCGGCGGTGTGAAAGACCATTACTGCACCCAATTACAGGTCAAACCTTGGTTGAAGTTGGACAGTTGATTTCTCGATCGGTGATTAAGCAACTGCAAAACACAGATTTTCGGGTTGGCGAACATTTAGCGAAAAGCAAGAAAGTTTGAAGATCGATTTATTAATTATTAATTTACTAATCACTGAGAACAGCAACTATGACATTAGCAGCAGAACAGTCGCTTGATTCATTAGGTCATGCCTTAAGCAAACATAAAAATAATCACTATAGCTTGCAGGATTTTTTCAAGCCAGATCCAGAGCATGGTGTGGTTAGAGACTGGAATGGTTTGCGCCAGATCTTTACCAGTGAGGACTTTATCATTGGCTTGCAAGAAGGCTTAGAAGAAGAAGTGGGGGATGCCTCAGCCGCAGTGATGTACACAATCGGCTGTGAGTGGGGCAAAAAAGATGCCGAAGTGTTTACCGAGTGGTTTGAGCGTGACTTTAATCGCAGTATTCGTCAAACTAATTTGCCTTTCTTGCTAGAAACCTGGTGGTGGCCATTCACCTCCCAAGGTTGGGGACGTTGGCAGATGGATATGACCGATCGAAAGCAAGGATTTATGTTTATCAGCATCTTTGACTCAGCCGTAGCACGAAGCCTAGGTGATGTCGGCAAGCCTGTTTGCCATCTCTATGCTGGTTTGTTTTCTGGTTTCTTTACATATCTAGTCAAAAAGAAATTGGAGTGTATCGAGATTCAGTGCTACTCGATGGGCGAAAATTACTGTAAGTTTCTGCTCGGTGGCAACGATCGAATTGATGCCGCTTCTTTCTGGCTAAATGAAGGTGCGACCAGCCGTGATATCGAAAAACGTTTACGTAATGGCGAGTTGACGGGATGAATACGATCGTTAAACATGCGGCAAGTAATGGCTCTAACAAGTCATCCACCTGGATGCTCCAGTCTGTTCGCAGTTTTTGGCAAGGAGTGAATTGGGAAAACCACCCTTTAGAGTTAATATCACCACCAAACTCTGATGGTACACCTACAGTTCTGAGTCTAAAGTTGGCAGTCAAACAATACTTTAGTCTGATTGCTTGGACGGGTGATTCGATCGCGCCCCAAGCCACAACACCGAATTTGCCGATCGATGATGATGAAAAATCAGAAACCTTAGACGACTTTATCGACGATATCTCGAAATTCTTTTAAACACTATGGATGCCAAGATCAAAGACCTGATTGAACAAGCTCAAGATCGCTATCTCAAATCTGATGAGTTGGACTTACTTGATGGCTATGTGAAGTCTCTGCCCGAACGATTGACTTTGTATAAACTTTTGCGCGATCGAGAAATTGAGATTCTCCAAAAAGTTGCCGATCGAGCTGAGATCGAACTTAATAAAACTGATACAGCCGATATCGAGAGTGGGATCAAAAATCTCATTCTGGTGATGCGCTACTGCGCCATGGGGATGCTGCTTAACGACGAAAACTTCCTTAAACAGAGGCTGTTGCGGTGGTTAGAGCAGATTATGGCACTAAAAGAGATGCGTCAGATTAATGATGTACTCTACAAGTTGTTGAACCAAATCCTGCGACAAGAACTCAGCACCCATCAGCTTTCCTTGATCCAACCTTTGATCACAACTGCTCAAGTCACCCTGATCTACTAACCCATTAAGCATATGATTTCCGTAGCCGATTTACTTCAAGATAATCAAATTCCTGCCAACTACTATGGCTATGATGCTTACATCAAGGGCGATCTGGAACTAGGTTTGCTAGAAAGTCGTCGAGGGGATCGACTGATCGCAGTGCCAGACACTTTAATCCAAGCCCTGTATGAAGGACTGGAACAAGAGACAGGACAAGCATCGCGCCTAGTTTTATTCAACTGTGGCAAGTGGTGGGGTAAAAATTTCTACACGCGCTTTAGTGAAGAAATATCTGACTATTATGGTAAACCTCTGGCTGAGTTAGACATGATTTTATTCTTGCAATGCCTGAAAGAATGCTGGCTAACTCACGGTTGGGGGAGAATTGAGTTTGACCCGACATATCAGAATCAGGGGTTTTTGATGATTAAGACCTATCAATCTCCCTACAGCAAAAAACTCGCTAAGCCCAGACCTAGCTGCTTTATGGAAGCAGGTATCTTGACTTCATTTTTCTCACGTCTAACTGGTCGAGACTTACTGGCGATCCAAATCTCTTGTGAATCGATGGGTTCTGACTGTAATCGCTTTGTAATCGCGCTAGAAGATCGTTTGGCGATAGTAGACTCTTCGATCGAAGAAGGTTTAGATTATGAGTCAATCATGACCAGTTTGCTAAGCTGAGATTAAAGCTCTCTACTTCAAAAGCAGATAATACAACTCGCCGTCGGTATTCATTAAGCCTGCTCGATCTTGAGCGGACTGACCTGTACCCATAAACACATCAACTCGCCCCGCCCCTGTGATCGCCCCACCTGTATCTTGATCCAAGACAAAACGGCTGACAGGGCGAGAGACTAGAAGATTATTCTTGCTTTTATCAGCGAACGGTAAAGTCGTGCGGATCAGGGCGATCGAACCTGGCGGGAAAATCGATTTATCCGTGGCGATCGAACGTTCTGCGGTCACAGGCGACCCAATACTACCTGTGGCGGCTTGACCCATCGTGTCGCGAAAAAATACATAGCTATCATTCCGATTGAGATAACCATCTAACTCTTGAGGCTTTTGCTGGAAATAGGCGATTAGTCTTTGCAGCGTCACATCTTCCAATCGCATCTTGCCATCCTTAACCAATTCCTTGCCGATCGAATTGTAGGGGCGATCGGTTTTACCTGCATACCCTACAGTCATCACTTGTTTGTCCGCTAATTGCAGCCGCGCCGAACCCTGAACGTGAATCAAAAATGCTTGAAATCGATCGTTCAGCCAAACTAATTCCAACCCTTTCAGTTTGCCACGCTCTAACTCAACCCTAGTCGGATGCGGCGTTTTCCAAGTGAGAAAATCTGGGGGCAAGCGATAGAGCGGATATTTGAACTTCTCAGTCCGATCTCGACTAGCAGGGAATACTGGCTCAAAATAACCCGTGAAATGGACAGTCCCTTTGCCATCCAACCCCACCGACTTATACAAATCAAATTCGCGCAGTACGGCTTGGTTCAGTGCCATGGCATTGGGGGCAGATTCCACCAGTTGACGAAATCTCACGAGGCTTAGCTCAACTCGATCTCGACTAAACCCAGCAATCGGATATTTCTTCGCGGCTGTACCTGTGCGAATGTAGCGCAGACTGTGATCGATTGCCGTGAGTAATTGGGTTCGATCGATTCCAAACAGATCATCCACAGGTAGATTTACCAGCTTTGCTAGCTCCTGCGGTTTCAATTTAACTAATGTCTGAGTTGGCTTTGGCGGCTTGGCACGATCGAACGGTTTAATCGGCTGAGGCGTGGGCTTGGCGGGAGTAACTGGATTTGCCGCCGAACTTGACGGAGCAACACTGCTGTAACCATTAAACAGCAAGCCATGAATGATTAGTAATGCAGGCAGATTTTTGAGCATTTAGTTCGAGTCCTGATTTCTATACGTGACGTTGATGCTTGACTTTTGTTCGTACAGTTTATTCATATATTTCGGATCGATCTTGAGTCGATAGCAAATTTTGAGGATCTGATTTAGTAACGCCTGTTGGTAAATGCCTCGATCTCGAAATCGCCGCGCCGAAGTCATGACTTTTCGATCGACTAAAACTGGCATCCCAAAAGCCTTTAACCTTTCACTCAACAGCGTATCCTCGAAAATATCCAGATCGGGAACATAGTCGATCGACTTTAACAAATCCCTGCGCGCAAATATACAGTGATCGAGGTAAACAATTCCAGTTCGTTGAAATCTAATTCGATCGGCGTACCAAGATGTAAATCGCAGCAACCAGTGATCGAGATCGAAGCTATGTTGGAATCCGCCCCAAAGTGCACCTGTCGATCGATCGATCATCAGTTCGATCGCATTTAAAGCCTCAACTTCTGGCAATAGAGTCGCGGGATGATGTAACAAAACGATCTCGCCTGTACTGATTTCGATCCCTTGATTTAATCGCTGCGCCCGATTGATCGCATCGCTCATGACTAGCTTAACCTGAGGATATTGAGCAATAAAATCTTCGGTGCCATCGTTACTTTGACTAACCACGGCAATAATCTCTTTACTGCCTTGTTGGTCGATCAGGTTGGGTAAAATGCGCTGAATATAACCATGACGCATCTCATTCAAACAAGGCAAAATAATCGAGCAAGTCATACTGAAGTAAAATAAGGCTTTTGTGCTGGATAACTATCATCTTTAACTTTAGACGGTTCTCGCTTTTCTCGATCGCGGCAATTATTTCGCTCTCTATTGCTTCAGGCGTGGTAAGCATTACGTCTCCAGTGATGGCGGCACCGAATCCACCAAATCCGTCAGGGAAACTTGAACAACAGATTAATATCGATGCTGTTCTGAAGCTCACTGACGCTCAAAAGCAAAAAATCCGTAAGATTACCACCGAAAGGGGCAAGCAAATTCTCACAGTTTTAACGCCCTCACAACGAGATCGATTTACGACTGCGGTTAAAAAAGGTCAGCCAGCAGTACCTGTGCTGCAATCTCTCGATCTAAATCTCGATCGGAAAAAGAAAATCTTTAACATCCTCAAAGCAAATGGCGATGAAATCAAAGCGGTTTTAACTCCAGAGCAAATCAAAAAAGTTCAAGAACTCCAAAGAAAACCTAAACCAAAACCTTAACTTATCTTTACTATATTAATTTTGTTTGCATTATTACATCCTCCGAAATTAATGATTTATTCTATTCAAAGGGGGATTAAAAAGATTAGTTAGCTTTTAGCTTTCTAGTTGGTTCTGATTAATTAATTTGATTGAGATTTGATTTGGGAGCGAATGAACTTAAGTTTTTTCTTTGTCTATCAGATCGTTTATTAGATTATTTATTAGAGCGGTGGAGTACGTCGAAGATATATCTAAAAGTAATTCTTGGGGGCAAGAGTTTTAGTTATTTAAATAATCTAGCAGCCAATCTCAGCATATGTTCCAATCTAACTTCTTAGTTGGTTTCGTAATATGATCGCTGAAATATTTATCTGCGAGTAAATAATTTTGATCGCTAATATTCGCTAATCCTCAACAATTAATTAATGAACAGTTAAGACGCAAAAATTGTGTTTTTGAATAATTTTGATTGTTAGGATGAACATCTATGCAAACTATAAATCGCACGCTCGAAGAAAAAATTGTCGAAGTTGAGCGCACTTATCTTAGCAATGGCGAGATATTGAAACTGGAAAGTTTTGTTGGCAGCTTTGCTCAACGGGCCAAGACCTACAATCTACTTCGAGATCGAGCTGAATCGATCGTCACCGCATCTCTAAGTCATCTGGAAAAAGCCTATCCTAGTCTCTACCAGAAGCAGGCTAGTCGCTGCAAATACGATATGTCGAATGTGTTGCGCTACATGGCACTGTCTATCTTGTTGGATGACGATCGAATTTATAGAGACCAAATGATGGACTGGTTGTCTACTGTAATTATTTCCTACCAAATTTCGAGCGAGTGTGCAATGGCATATCACAAAATGCAAGAGGTGATCGAAGAACATCTACCTTCTGAATGTGCTGCCCTCGTCAAGCCTTTGACAGATATGACAGTCTCAATGTTGAGCCGATAATGGCAACCACAAATACTGAGTTTGAGAAATAATTTTAGATTAATTCAAAACTCAAATTTAACAAACAACTTAACAACTACAATTATCGGGGAAAATTGCCATGAACTGCGATCGACCTATTGTTCTTAACCGCAAGTCTAGCTCGGAAGAACGACAAGTAGCCTTACAGCATATCTATGCTCAAGTGCTAGAACGTCAGCCCTACACTTTTGAGCGCAAACAGCTACAAAGCCAAGAAAAGGATTTTTTGAGCGGTAAATTGGGAGTAAGACACTTTTTGCGTGAATTGGGGTGCTCCAGCATCTATCTTGACAGTTTTTATGCCAATTGCTCGAATTTGAAATTTCTAGAGTTGTGTTTCAAGCATTTCCTAGGGCGCGCCTTGATTGATGAAGCAGAGGTTGAACACCATATCGGAATACTGATGAAACATGGTGTTTCTGCCATAATTGCCGAAATTATCGGTTCAGAAGAATACAGTAAAGCTTTTGGTTGTTTTACAATTCCCTACGCTCGCACTCTCAAGTTTTATCCTTCCACGCAGAATTTTTTGCAATCTCAAATCATCAATCGGGAGCATGTAGGTCAGAGGGGTAGATACGTACCTACGCTCTACTGGAAGCAACTAGGTTTAAATTGTGAATCTGGTACTTGTATTCACCCTGAAGTTGATGGCGCTTATAAAATGGAAGAATCTCAGCAGCAGAACATCCATCAAATGACACTCGACGACGAAATTGAAGAACTGCTGCAAATGCTGCAAAAAGGAGGAGATGCTAAAACGACGCTTAGGCAAATGTCTACTCAGAAACGAGAAACATTAGCCGCACTGGTCAAGCAAAAGGTCAAAAGAGACTAGAGAGATCGGTGATCTTCTTTCCTCATTTCCCTCATTCATTGTGATGAGGGATTTTTGTTGGCAGTAATTATTTTCTATATATTTCCGTGACATGAGCTACGGGAACAGACTGGCTCTAATCAATATAATTCCAAATTAGTTTATTTTTTAGGAATTATTGTTAGCTTAATTTTTGATTTAACAAATTAAAACATCACACGAATGTCAGCGAAATATCAACTAAATCTTAACGAATGTCCTTTTGGCATTGCCTTTTGTGTAGTCTGTGCTAATCTACTCAGAATTACATTAGGTGTTTCTTACGATCGATTTATTGATTTCTCAAATATATTTTATCTAATGAACGATAAAATTGCTGAGATCCTGTAAGATTGCCTAACTATAAACGCTGAAAATCGGATTATTGGAGGTTAATTCTATGAATAAAGGTGAATTAGTCGATGCAATCGCATCCAAAACTAGCGTAACCAAGAAAGACGCTGATGCAGTGCTATCGGCTGTTTTGGAAATGATTGTGGAAGCAGTTTCCACTGGTGATCGAGTCACACTGGTCGGATTTGGCTCATTTGAACCTCGCGATCGTAAAGCCCGTGAAGGACGTAACCCTAAAACTGGCGACAAGATGACAATTCCTGCCACTACAGTACCTGCTTTTTCCGCAGGCAAACTGTTCAGAGAAAAAGTGTCTCCCCCTAAAGTCGAAGAGAAACCTGCTGCTAAAAAAGCCAAGAAGTAAAACCGTAGAGACAAAAACTGTCAAACGAACAGATTGTCATAGGTTTTGTTGTAGGTTTATAGCTAGATGTCGATTTAAAGATTGGATATGTTCATGCTCAAAGCAGTTCATCATCCCATCTCACAAAGACATCAGCTATTTTTGTGTCTATATACTTATCTCATGTCCAGTGATAATTGATTACCAATCACCAAATTTATGGATAAGCAATTGGATGAAGCTCTCTCTATAGAAATTGCTCGATCGACCCAAAGTTCAGCGAAATCTTGCTTTGAAAACGCTTACAAAGCTGCACTTGCCACAGATGGCTCGATTTATGTGCAAGGCTTTTTGGTATTTCAGGGCGATCCATTCAAGCCAGTTGAACATAGCTGGTTAGAACTTGTCGATCGAATTGTCGATCCGACATTCCCACATCTCAAGAAAGCTGCTCAAGATCTGCATTACTTTCCCGCCCACAGACTTACGCTGAAGCAACTCACTAAGTCGATCGAAGAGGCTCTAGAAGATTACCCCGAAGATGAAGCCTTACCCGTTTATGGCAATACTCCCTATGAATATTATGGCGATGTCATGCTAGGAAATGCCGACTATCTGATCGCTCACAAAGCCGCAGAAGCTAAGTGCCGTGAACTAAATCGACCGAAGCTCAGCTAGGATTGATGTGGTTTTTGATGGAAGATTTAGTAGTTCTGATGACTTAGCGATTGCTGATCTCGTTGCAAAGCTGCCCTGAAATCGTCGAGATGCGCCTCACTCTGAGGCAACCAGAATGTGCCATTGCCGACATTTGCCGATGGAATCACATCACATACGGGTCGATCGAGGATAAATGTATCGCTTAGACGAATACCCCAAGCATCACAGCCAAATTTTTCAGAGTCAGCTTGATAAGCGGATAAACTTTCGCCGCAGCCGTGGGCTTCGCGATCGCTAGCAAAACTCTCAGGATCGTATTTCACCACATCGATCACAGTTGCTAGTCCTTGAATTGATAAAGCAGGAAAAGTATCAACATCAAAGCCAAATTCAGCCAAAATTTCTTGACACAGGTGCTTAATTGGTGGCTCGTCAGGAAATCCTAGGGTATGAATTAGGATTCGGCCTTGGTAAGGTGCGATTAATTCTGGCGGTAGATCGGGGGCATCAAACACCACCAGCGTTGAATAAACTCGACCTAAATAGCAGATTGCTTCATCAGGCGAAAGAGACACTGCTAATGTGTGTGCGGCATTTGGCATCAGGTTCATTTAATTCGATCTAGATTTTTCTAGTTTAACGATCTACCAAGTCAGAGTAGGTCGGGAAATGCGTAATCGACAAAATCCTATCGCAGCCATAAGGAATTGAATCCTAGACTAGATCTTTGCCGTCCAATTGACCGCTACAATTTGATTGGCTCCAACGTGAAAAAATATGGACTTTGCAAATCTCAACGCCCTCCTAAATACTGGGGTAATTTTGCCCGAGCTTGTGGTGATTGCGGCCTTACTTGTAGCTTTGGTTGTCGATCTAGCAGGTGGGCTACGGACGGCTCGCTCACTTCCTTACATTGCGATCTCAGGGCTACTACTGGCAGTCGTTGCTTTGGTTTGGCAGTGGAATGGCTCAGGCGACTCTATGTCATTTTTTAGTAGTTTCGACGGCGATAAACTCAGCATCATCTTTCGCGGCATCATTGCGCTGTCTTCAGCCCTAACGATCCTAATCTCGATCAGCTATTTGAACCAGTCGGGTGTCGTGATCTCAGAGTTCATCACGATCTTGCTCTCCGCCACGGTGGGGGCAATGTTCCTAGCAGGGGCAAATGAGTTGGTGATGATCTTTGTGGCTTTAGAGACACTCAGTATTTCCTCTTATTTGCTGGCTGGCTATACCAAGCGCGACCCTCGATCGAATGAAGCAGCTTTAAAATATTTGCTAATTGGGGCATCTAGCTCCGCGATTTTTCTCTACGGTTTGTCTTTGCTATATGGCTTATCGGGTGGGGAGACAAATTTACAAGCAATTGCGGCGAAATTGCCAATTAGCGGTTTGAGTTTGATCATTGCTATGGTGTTTGTGGTCGCAGGTATTGCTTTCAAGCTTTCCGCCGTACCATTTCACCAGTGGACACCCGATGTCTATGAAGGTTCACCGACCCCAGTTGTAGCATTTCTATCGATCGGCTCTAAGGTAGCAGGTTTCGCTCTGGCAATCAGGTTTATGGTGACGGTTTTCCCTGCGATCTCGGCGCAGTGGCACTATGTCTTTGTCGTCCTCACGGTTCTGAGCATGGTGCTGGGTAACGTCGTGGCGATCGCCCAAACCAGTATGAAACGGATGCTTGCCTATTCATCGATCGGGCAAGCAGGTTTTGTGATGTTAGGCATGATCGTTAATACCGAGGCTGGTTACGCCAGTATGGTGTTTTACCTGCTGGTCTACTTGTTTATGAATATGGGGGCTTTTGGGTGTGTGATCTTGTTCTCACTCCGTACTGGTACCGATCAGATCAGCGAGTACAGTGGTCTCTACCAAAAAGATCCTCAACTCACGCTTTGCCTCAGCATCTGCTTGTTGTCTTTGGGCGGTATTCCACCATTAGCGGGGTTCTTCGGTAAGATCTACATCTTTTGGGCAGGCTGGAAAGCTGGAGCTTATGGCTTAGTGATTTTAGCTCTGGTCATGAGTGTAGTTTCGATCTACTACTACATCCGCGTCGTCAAGATGATGGTGGTAAAAGAAACGCAGGAAATGTCTGAGTCGGTGAAAAACTACCCTGTGATGACTGGTGCTTTGCCAGCAGGTAGCGGATTTAAGGCTTTGCAGGCAGCGATTATTTCGACCGTGATTATTACCACGATTGCGGGAATTGCTTCTAATCCTTTGTTTTCGATCGCTAACGAGTCGATTTCGGGGACTTCTTTTTTGAAGGCATCGATCAAAAATCCGACCGTGAGTCTTAATACCTCGATCGATCGACAAAACTAAAAAGTTAAAGCAAGTCCAAAACAAAGCCGCGATCTGTTAACAGATCGCGGCTTTGTGATTTTGATGATCCTCTGTGCTTATGCCTCTTCGCCTGGTTCGAGGATGCGTTGAAACAGGTAGCCTGTGCCTCTAGCCGTGAGGATTAGCTCAGGGTTACTAGGATCTTCTTCAAGTTTGGCACGCAGTCGCGAGATGTGAACGTCCACAACCCGCGTATCGACGTGGCGCTCAGGTGTGTAACCCCATACTTCTTGTAAGATATCTGCCCGAGAAAATGGATCGCCTGATTTGCCAACCAGTAACTCCAATAGGCTGAACTCCATCCCAGTCAACCGAATCCGCTCATCGCCCTTATAAACCTGACGTTTATTGGTGTCGATCTTAATATTATTAATATGAATCACGCCTGAGCTAGGAATCCCAGACGAGCCATTGCGTTCAAAGCGGCGCAGTACAGAACGAATGCGTGCTTCTAACTCTTTGGGGGAGAAGGGCTTAACCACATAATCATCAGCACCTAGTTCCAAACCTGTGATTCGGTCGGCAACATCGCTGAGTGCCGTCAACATAATGATTGGGACATCCGACTCTTTACGCAACTCTTGGCAAACACCATAGCCATCGAGCTTTGGCATCATCACATCCAGAACTACTAGATCTGGAACTTCTTGCCGAAACATTTCGATCGCTTCTTCACCATCTGCCGCAGTGACAACTTCGTAGCCAATCATAGAAAGCCTGGTTTCTAGAATGCGCCGAATACTTGCTTCATCATCTACGACTAAGATTTTTTCTTTATGACTTTCCAAAGTGCTTGCCACTTTAGTTCACCTATGATTTACGAATAATTTACAAAATGAAATTTAAGATTAATTTACTAAGCTAATCAATAAAAATTTGTTCTTCACCCGATCACTGTAATTTGTGACAAAGTAACACAGATTTAATATTTATTAATAATTAGTAGTTAACTATTGAATATTTTTGTTTAGTCTTAACTCCTTTAT
>ENA-ORBV01004086-ORBV01004086.1-microbial-mat-metagenome-genome-assembly--contig:-NODE-4086-length-28452-cov-51.717921_pt1 | contig 28452 bp, 15 predicted proteins | sample MGYA00237777_ERZ505514 | MGnify/ENA primary metagenome ERZ505514 (study PRJEB26160, sample SAMN06269048) | microbial mat metagenome | isolation source: Oligotrophic lake microbial mat | place...
TACGAGATTCGCCTTAGTCTCGTGGGCTCGGAGATGTGTATAAGAGACAGGTTTGAAAGCGTAGTAGATGGTAACCGGAAAGGCCGGGTGGGCCTGCTTGGCTAAGTGCTGCATTGCTCTTGTCATGCCATCCAGAAAAAACGCTTCCGCCTGCGCTTTCCCGCCATGTCGATAGGCGATAGCGACCAACTCGTCAGACTTTGGGACGACCACCGTGGCGAACAGGTCTGGGAACTGCGACCGCAGTGCGCGTCGCAGCCATACGTAGAAAAAATCAGACAGGTCGGCGTAGTTGATGTTGTCAAAATACGGCGGGTCCGTAGAAATCAGTTTGTCCGCACTGAGGTCTTGGCTCTGTGCCCCTTGTTGCTCCGCCACTCCATTAGGGCGAGCAGGGAGCGTGGATTCTAGGACCCGAGTCATGTAAGCAAATTGACCAGTAAAATTACCTGTCGAATTGCTAAACAGATTCGTCTCAACGAAATCCCACGTCATCGCGAACGCCTGTCGACCAAAGACTTGCTGCACGTTCTCGCCATTGCTGTCCCAGAAGTTCAGTGTCGCACTGCGATTCGTTTGTCTGCTCACGCCGAGCGCCAAATACACGGCGACAGCATCTGCGTAAGCAGCGGTGTGGCTATCGTCAAGCAGGCCAGAGGCGCCAGCATCAATCGCCACACGCTGGCGAGCAGACTGCACGAGATCTGAGAGGGTGGTCAGCGCCACGAGTTGCCTGGGCGTGAACAGATCGCCGTGCGTCTTAAGCCCGTAGGCTGAGCACACGCCTCCAGTGATCATTGCCCTCGTCGGCGTTAGACCCGAAAGAAATGTCCTTCTGGCTTCGTCAACAGCCGGAAGGTCTGTGGCTAAACGGGCGATATCCTCGTCAGTCGCCGTCGCTGGCAGATAGACACGGCCCTGATCGCCTTCGGCAATGATTGCCATGAGCTTCGTACCCAGGCGCCCAGCCTTGCCCTCTTCGCGCACGTACAGTCGTGGCACCGGTACTCCGCTGATGAGACAAAAGAAATCCTGTGCCTTTGCCGACCGGGTTCCGCGTTGCGCCGCTTCGAGATCTGTGGCTTTGCCTTTCCGAACGGCGAAGCGGTACGTGTCACTCTCAACAATTGGTTCGACAAAGGCTTCCTTGCCGGCCTTCGTTGATAGAAGGAATGTGGAGACGAGAGGCACATCCACCTGCGCGAAGGCCGGGTTGGGACTCTTCACCGTGCGCGCCCAGAGCCAGGCGATCACGGTGAGCGACTGGCCCACATAGGGCTTGAGGTCGGGACGGGTCTTCGCCATCTCGGCCGTCACGTCGATCTTGGGATACAGCGTGCCGATGCGCTTTTCGGCCTCGTCGCGCATCCACTGGCCGTAGTGGCGCACGTCCTCGGCGAGGCCCTGCGCGCCCTTCCACTGGCGGGCGAAGAGGTTCTTGTCCTGGCGCGTCTCCGGGTTCACCGGCGGCTTGCCCGCAAACTTCGGCGGGATCTCGATCATCGCCTTGTTGATCAGCACCGCGACCGGGTTCAGGTCGCTGGCGTAGCTCTCGAGCCCCAGCCGCTGCGCTTCGAGCGGCAACGCGCCGCCGCCCGCGAACGGATCGTGGAAGGCGGGCAGCTTCTTGCGATCGAACAGCTCCTTCGCCCGCGGATGGTCGGCGTTCTCGGCGCAAGCACGCCGCCAGCTCGCCCAGATCTCGTCGCGCGCCGCCTGCAACACCTTCTCGTTGGTGGTGTTCTCCCAGAGCACCAAGTCCTCGATGATGCGGAAGAGCCGCTCGCGCTCCTTCTCCTGCTTCTTCACCGTGGGGAAGAGGTCGGGATGCGCCGACGGGTCGTCCACCATCTGCGCGAAGATCACCGCCCGCGCCGCCGCCAGCGGCCGCCGCGCCCACCACAGGTGCAGCGTGCTCGGGTGCCCGTGGCGGATGGACTTCTCGCGCGCGCAGGCCTTGTTGATCGCCTCCAGCGGCAGGGCGACTTCGATGAGTTTCTTCGGGTGCTTCATGAAGTGGCTACATCTCCATTCACCACGGAATGCCCATCATAGAAGCCATTGAAGGACAAGCACTTGCCGCCGGGATTGGCTCGGGATTGGGTTTTCATTGGGGCGAATTGGGTTTTGCGCCTGTCGGGGAAGGCTTTGCCCGACAGATGGTTAGCCCCCGGATTGCGTCGGTATTGCGTCTTCATTGCGTTGGATTGCGTTTTGAGCCGGTTGGATCGCTGGATTACACGAAGTGGTCGATGGATTATCGATGGATTACGCATGGCCACCCTTGCGAATGTACTTGGCGCTTCGACCGCTTCCAACCGGCTCGATTAAGCCCAAGCCGACCAAGCCCTGCAGGTCTCGATAGGCGGTGTTATAGACAACGCTGAAGTGGGCGCGGCACCAGCGATTGGTCACGGCGCCCTCCGCAAGGACGTAAGTCAAAATCTCTTTCTGGCGCTCGTTCAGCTTCGATTCTACCGCCGGCGTCACGAGCAGGCGTTTCTCCGGCACCCGCAGCCGCTCCACGTTTTCAGCCGGTCCGGGGAAAGTGACCTGGAAGTAGCCCGTATCGGTGCCGATCACTGGCGGCTCCAGACCGTGGTCGAGCATCTGATCGTGCATCCGGCGGAAGCCGCTGCCGCGCTCCTCGATGCGGTGAAAGGACGAGAGACACTGAGCCAGAACGGGATTGCGTGAACACGGCCGGTATTTTCCCTTTCGCAGGCTGGCCAGGGTAATCGGCGCGGGCGGCAGGCCAGGGCTCAGGATGTTCACGCGGTCGGCAAACACCTCAAGAATGATTTTGCGGCCAGCATCCTCGTACTGGCGGTGCGCCACGGCATTCACCAACGCTTCGCGCAAGCCATCGACGGGGTACTCGTCGAGACGAACGCGATCGAGGCCGACGATGCGCATCGGGTGGCGGGTGTTCCGATCGACGAACGCGATGGCGCGCTCGACCGCCAGCGGCATCGGTGCTCGGATGTCTTCGTGGTCGCGCGGATCACCATCGGGTTCCGTGCTTCGATAGGCGTCGGCCAGAATGCGGCACTGGGGGAAAACTGCCGACGGATCCTTGGCCAGCAGCACGACGCCTGCAGCGGTGGCGAAGTGTTGGCCTGAAACCGGATCGTGCCAGACCAAGCCGCGCAGCGCGGCTCCGGCCAGCAGCTCCGGCTCGGTCATCTCGTTGGGTTCCCGATGCTCGGCGGCCGAGACCAAACGACGCGCGACATCCTGATCGAGGTCCTGCCAGCGCATCCGGGTGAGGGGTTGGGACTCGAAGGCTGACGTTGCTTCGATGGTCTGCTCGGCGATCAGGTTCTCGTCGCTGGACGGCGCGATTCCGAACCGATCCAGCAGGAGCTTCACCAAGGCCGCGCGGACTTCCTTCTGCAGCTCGATGACGTTCCCGAATCGCTTGTACTTGGGACCATCGGCGTCCAACTCGGCCAGCAAGGCGACGGTTCCCTCTTCGCGCTTCGCCTGCCTATCGCCTTTGATGAAGGCGAGGACGGGGAACTCTTTGCGCGTGGCACGACGGTATTCCGCGTGGGTGATGGACAGCGTGCCAACGACACTGCCGTATTCGACGCCCACGATCAGCAGGTACACCTCGCACTCGTCGAGCGCCCGGAGGCATCCATCCAGTGCCTTCTCGGGGGATGCCGGCTCGAGCTCGTAGAGAACGGGGACGCAATGCGCCGCAAGGAACGGATCGGTGTTGACGAGATTCTGGACGATCAGGCGCTCGTCCTCGAGTTCCTTCTGCACCGAGCTGACGAACACACGCAGACTCGCGGTCATCGCGGCGGCTCCGCGCGTTCCAGCAGGTCGGCAAACACGGTCACAGCTCCTCCAACAGCCAGCGCGCCGCCGGCGCCCAGGTGATGCCCTCCGGCAGCGGGCGGGCGGGCGGCGACGCATCCAGCGTCACGAGCCAGGCGCCCGCATCGGGATGCGTGGCCGCCCCCGCCTGAAGCGCGCGCAGCTCGCGCGCCCAGGTCTCGTCGCCCTCGCTCTCCAGGCACACCTGCACCAGCAGGGGCATTTCACCAGGGCGCTGCGCCAGGAAGTCCACCTCGAAGCCTTCCGGCGTGCGCACGTACGACACCGCGTAGCTGCGCCGCTCCAGCTCCAGCAACACCGCGGTCTCGAGCGCGCGCCCGTGCTGCGTCCGCCAGCTGCGCTCGAAGAGCGCGATCAGACCGGTGTCCACCGGATACGCCTTGCGCGGGTTCACCATGCGCTGGCGCTCGGAGGCGCTCTGCATCGCCACCGTGCGCACGAGGAACGCGTCCTCGAGATGGGCCAGATAGTCGTGCAAGGTGTCCTTGCCCACCGACACGCCCTGCGAGCGCAGGGTGTCGTAGTGCTTCTTGACCGAGAAGGCGCCCCCGGGATTGGCCAGCAACTGCCGCTCGATCCAGCGCAGCGCCAGCGGATTGCTCACCGCGTGGCGCTCGATCACGTCGCGCAGCACCACCACGTCCACGTACCCGGCCAGCAGCGCCGCCCGGTCGCGCGGGTCAGCCCCCTGTGCTTCGGGAAAGCCGCCCTCCGCGAGATAGCGGCGCAGGCGCTGGTCGAGCGCCGAGCGCTCGGCCGCGTTCAGGCGCTCATAGGGGCCGGAGGGTTCCGCCGCGGCGTGGCGCAGCGACTCGCGAAAGCTGAAGGGGTGGACCAGCACCTCCATCGCCCGCCCGCGCAGGCTCGTCGCCACCTCCCGCGAGAGGAGCTTGGCTGAGGAGCCGGAGACGAACAGCTCGACGCCGCCGGCGTCCATCAGCCGGCGCACCAGTCCCTCCCAGCCGGGCACGAGTTGCGCTTCATCGAGGTAGAGCGTCATCCCGCCCGCGGCGCGCAGGCCGGGGAACTGCCGGGCGTGCTCGTCGAGCAGCCAGTTGAGGTCCGCCACCGCCAGTCCCGTCAGCCGTTCATCCTCGAGCGCCAGGAAAAGCTGCGCTTCGGGGGGGCTCCCCTTGGCCATGCGCTCGGCCCGGCACTGGGCCAGGAACGACGTCTTGCCGCCCCGCCGCACGCCGATCACCGCGAAGGCCTTGCCGGGAATACCCGGCAGGCGCAGGTCCCGCCGGGTCAGGGCAGGCGTGGGCGTCGCCAGCGATTCGGCGAGCTTGAGGCGAAGGATGTCCGAGGATATTGTCATTGAAGAAAGGACAGATTAGTCACGTTCTGTCCTTTCTACAAGGACAACTTACGGCGGGAGCCGGCGGTCATCGCGGCGGCTCCGCGCGTTCCAGCAGGTCGGCGAAGTCGTAGTTGACGCTGGTTACGCCAAAGTCGGGTTCGCGCTGGAAGGGTCGGCGCAGGTAGTGGGTGCGGTGGGTGTCAACGCCGGTGAACTCGACGATGGCGAGGATGAAGTCGTCGGGCTTGTTGAGCGAGTAGAGAATCTCGTTCCTCGTGACCGTGATCGTGTCGGCACCGGAGACTCGGCCCTTGACCTCGATGAAGCGGAGTCGGCCAGTTCCCGGCACCCGACTCTCGATGTCGTAGCCAAGCCGCTCGAACTCTCGGTCGACCGGCTCGAAGCCGAGCTCTCGTTCGATCGCCATGACGGCGTCACGCGCTCTCGCAGCGCTCGCTTGCGTGTCCTGCGGACGCACGGCAGTCGTCGCGGGTTGGGTTGGCCCCGGGACCATCGCTCGAATCAACCCGACAGGAACGACCACGAGCCCGCCTGTGATGGCAGGTGGCATCGCCGAGATCTGCGCCTCTCGATCCAACTCGGCGAGACGGCCCGCGAGTCGCGCCTGAAGATCGTCGGCGCGACGACGCGCCTCCAAGGAGTTCAGCCGCGCTCCGGACTTGCCGGCCTGCTCCTGGTCCTTGAGCAGCTCGGCTCGGTGATCCCAGTACGCGATCTCCTTCGTCAGACGGTCCTTGACGGCGGCGCGAGTCTTCTCGATCCAGCCGAGTCGACGCGCTCGGACCTCCTGAACATGCTCGGGGACGACATGCTCGATGGCGTAGGCAAGCGCCGCCTGTTCCAGAGCTCGCTTGATCCACTGGCACTCGCTCCGCGCCAGGATCTCACCGGCGACCGGGTCGCCCTCGGCGAGCGGCCGATAGTCGAGGTACGGCGCATACTGAAGCCGACGGGCCCCGCCATCCTGCGACATCTCGACGTAGAGCGTGCGGCGCGAGATTGTCCGACGCTCGCCCGAAGGGAGAACACTCCCGTCCTGGATCGCGTGATCGAGATAGAAGAGAACGCGAGGTTCCGTCCCCTCGTCGCGCTCGTCCACGAGGATCGTGCCGCGGCGGAGCAGGTCGCGGCTCCGCTCGAGGGTCAGGTCGAGCACCGAGTCGAGCAGCGGGTGCCCGGGGCAGACGAACGCAGCCAACGGCTGGCCTTGAGGCGAGAGCAACTGCTTGTCAAAGGCGATCCGCTCGTACCGGGGGAGCACCGGCTCGCCCGTTCCGATCTGGCGATCGCGGTTGCGGATCGGGGCCGGCACGTTGGTGATCTCGTATCGGCGCGGCTCACGCTGGCGCATGGTTCCACCGAGCTGGCGGAAGGCCTCGAGGAAGAACGACTCGACGTAATGCGGCTGAAGACGGCGGGCCTCGGCCCGTTCCATCTCTTCTCGCACCCGCGCAACTCGACTCGCGTCCATGGCATCATGCGCCAGAGCCCGTTCCTCGATCAATCCCTGAAGGTGCGGACGATCGACGCCGTGCTCGACGGCGCGGGTCAAGCGAGCCCGCACGTCGGGCTGATCGCCATAGCGAATCGCCTCGATGAGCAGCTCTCGCAGGGAGCGGCCGTCGAACTGGAGCTTGCCGAGCACATCGAAAACCTGGCCACCGAGCGCTGTGCGAGCTTCCTCGAGCTTTTCGAGGAGTCGCCGGTAGACATCACCCTCGCGGGTCTCGGAGGCGACGAGATTCCAGAGGTGGCACACTTCGGTCTGACCGATCCGGTGGATGCGCCCGAAGCGCTGCTCAAGTCGGTTCGGGTTCCATGGCAGGTCGTAGTTGACCATCAGGTGGGCGCGCTGGAGGTTGATGCCTTCGCCGGCAGCATCCGTGGCCAAGAGCACCTGAACCTCGGGGTCGTGCAGGAAGCTCTCCTGCGCCTTCTTGCGCTCCTCGCGACCCATGCCGCCGTGGATGGTGACGATCGAACCCGGACGACCGAGCATCGCCCCGATCTTCTGCACGAGATAAGTGAGCGTGTCGCGGTGTTCGGTGAAGATCACGATCTTCTGACGCGGCGATGCGCGGGGGCGCGGAATCACGGGCTTCCCGCTCGCACTCCCGCTCGGCGGTTCGGCCGTGGCTGAACTGGTCCCGACGCTCACGAAATCGAAGATCTCGTGCAGGAGTTGGGCGAGCTCGCGCCACTTGGTGTCGCTGCCGGTTCGCCGAACCTCCGCCGCCAGGGCCTCGAGCCGGGCGAGCGTGGCGATCTCGGCCTTGAGTTCAACAATGGTCTTCGCGGCCGTCGCCTGATCGAGGATCTCCTCCTCGGCGGTTTCGACCTCACTCTCGGGGGCATCCTCGAGGTCGTCGATCTCGTCGGCATCGAGGACCCGATCCGCCGCAACCGCAGTCGGCGCGGCACCGCGCTGAAGCAGCTCGAGCTCCCGCAGCTTCTTCTCCAGTCGCTCACGGCGCCGTCGCAGCGATTGGTAGATCGCCTCCGGCGACGACGCGAGGCGCCGCTGGAGGATCGTGAGCGCGAAGCCGACCGTGCCCGCCCGCTTGTCGTTCTGAAGCGCCTCCGCTCGATTGAACTCCTCCCGGACATACTCGGTGACTTCCTTGTAGAGGCGAGCTTCCGTCTCCGACAGCTTGTATGGCACCGTGTATGCGATGCGCTCGGGAAAGAGGGGACGTCCGTCGAACTTGAGCAGGTTCTCCTTCACCATGCGGCGCATCAGGTCGGAAGTGTCGACCTGATGGACACCGTCGCGGAACCTTCCCTCGAACCGGTCGCCATCGAGCAGGGCGAGGAAGAGCTGGAAGTCCTCCTCCTTCCCGTTGTGCGGCGTCGCCGTCATCAGCAGAAAGTGCCTGGTGAGTCCCGAGAGGAGCTGGCCGAGGCGATACCGCCTGGTGTACTTGACCTCGCCGCCGAAAAACGTCGCGGAAAGCTTGTGGGCCTCGTCGCAGACGATCAGGTCGTAGCGGCAGTCGGGAGCAGCGAGCTTCTCCTGCACCTCATCGCTCCGAGAGAGCTTGTCGAGCCGAGCGATCGCGAAGTCGTTCTCAAGGAACCAGTTCCCGGTTCGGGCAGCTTCGAGCTTGTCGTTGGTCAGAATTTCGAACGGCAAGTGAAACCGGCGATGCAGTTCGTCCTGCCACTGCTCAGCGAGACTCCCGGGACAGACGATGAGGCAGCGCCGGAGGTCGCCACGGGCAATCAGTTCCTTGATGAGCAGCCCGGCCATGATCGTCTTGCCAGCGCCAGGGTCGTCCGCAAGCAGAAATCGCAGCGGCTGGCGCGGCAGCATCGCCTCGTAGACGGCGGTGATCTGGTGCGGGAGCGGGTCGACGAGCGAGGTGTGCACTGCGAGCACCGGGTCGAACAGGTGCGCGAGCCGGATGCGCTGCGCTTCCGAGACGAGCCGGAAGGTCGCCCCGTCACCGTCGAAGCCCCACGGCCGGCCGTGCTCGACGATCTCGAGCCGCGGCTCGTCGTGGCGATAGAGCAGTTCGTTGGCGACCTTGCCAGCCGGCGACTTGTAGGTCAGTTCGAGCGCGTCGCTGCCGAACCACTGAACGCCGACGACCGTCGCGATCTCGTCCGGGAGGATTCCCCGCACTGCGGCATCGGGCTGGAGGTCTTCGAGCTTCATGGGAGCTGGTGAATCACGCTTGGGTCTCTGGGTCGGAGGCCGCGATTCTCGGCTTGGTGGTCGTGGTGTTCGCCAGCCACTGCTCGATCGTCGGGCGATGGAACCTCCAGTGCCGCCCCACCTTCTGCCCGGGGATCCTGCCCTCCTGCGCGAGCTTGTAGACCGTGGACCTGGGGAGCTGGAGATAGGCCACAAGGTCATCGATCGTGAAGACCGCGTCGGTCGGCGGAGTGGCACCAGCACCGCTCGGGGGGGCTCGACGGGTACCCGCAGATCAACGCGTGGCGAGCACGGGGCGGCATTGGACGCCGCTTGCCAGTTGCTGTCAATTGCTGGGGTGACGGCTGCTTGTCAGTGACGCACGTCGGGCGGTCGCAAGGCGGTCACGGCGCCCGGCGGGCGGCGAAGTGGCCACCCCCCGCGACAGCAAGCTCGGTCAGCGCCCGGACGGCAGTCTTGATGTCTCGTTAGGTCATGCACAAAACCTCAAGTCTTATGAGGTTTCGCGCGTTGAAGCCCCGGCCGTCAAGGTCGCAGGGCGGCCGGAAATGCCGCGGACTCGCGCTGTCGAGGCCTGAGCACGGGAAGACGTCGGCGTTGGCCGGCCTCGGTGCAGATTGAGCTGCGCCTGGCGCTGCGCGTTCCGCCGAACTCGCCTCATCTCCGCGAGATTCGCCAAGCGCCCCGGGGGTTCGAATCCCCCCTCGCGGCCTCACGCCGCGAGTTCTCGCGAGAGCCAGGCTCGGGCCATGCGCCAGTCGAGTTCGACGGTTCGCGGCGACACCTCGAGGGTGGTCGCGGTGTCGGCGACCGACAGCCCCGCGAAGATCCGCAGTTCCACCACGCGGGCCTGACGCGGATCGAGTTGAGCGAGCCGCGTGAGCGCTTCGTCGAGGGCCAGCACGTCGAGGGCATCTGGCGGCTGGTCTGCGGCCGGCTCGATTGCGGCGTCGATTATCACCCGGGCGGCCTCGCCGCCGCGCTTCTTCGTTCCGCGGGCCCGGGCATGATCGATCAGGATCTGCCGCATGGCCGTCGCCGCGATTGCGAAGAAGTGGCCGCGATCGCGCACCTCAAGCGCGGTCTGATCGACCATCTTCATCCACGCTTCATGAACGAGCGCCGTCGGCTGAAGCGTGTGCCTGGCGTCCTGGCGGCGAAAGAACGAGCCCGCGAGCGCCCGCAACTCGCCGTAGACGGCTTCGAGCAGTTGCGCCTGGGCGTTGCGATCGCCCTGCCGCATTCCAACCAGAAGGCGTGTGGTGTCCTTGATGGCTGGCATGCGGGCAGATTGTAAGAGAACGCGCGACCCAAATCGCGATGGTTGCCGTCACCGGCTCAGCGACGACGACGACCGCCACCGACGAGTCCGGCCAGGCCGAGCAGGGCCAGAGCGCCGGGGCCCGGGACGACCACGATCGCGGGGACCTTGTCGGATCCACCATTCTGGAAGCCGCGGAAGCGGACGATGAAGTCGAACGCGTTGGGACCGGTGATGAAGCTCGACGCCGAGAGGACCGAGGCATCGCTGGCCACGACGTTGAACTGGAAGGTGCCGGTCTGGCCGAATGCGAGGCCGGCGCTAGGGCCACCGCCGCCCTGGAACACTCCGCTCAATCCTGCCCCGGCATCGAAGGTTCCGAACGGGGCTCCGTTGAGCCCGCCGCCCGAGATGTTCAGGAAGTCAGGGTCGGAGGTGGAGGCCAGCGCCGCAGCCGCGCCGAGGTCGACGCTGTTGATGTTGAAGAGGAAGGCGGTGAGGAACCCGCCAAAGGTGCTGGTGTGGGTGAGCGAGACGGTGAGCACGCCGGCGTTGCCACCGGTGTAGTTCCAGTTGAGGCTGCCGGTGTAGGCGCCGAGCTGGCTCGCGCTGCTGGGAACATCGGACTGGATCAGAATCAGATCGGCCGACGCCGGGGCGGCGAGACCCAGGACGGCTCCCATCAGCGAGATTGGGAGAGAGATGGTGGCAATTGAACGTGAGCGGATGGTCATGGCGGAACTCCCGAAAGAAGAGGAGGCAGAAGCAGTCGGGCCAGACGGTGCGGACCGAAGTCGCTTGCCTCAGGAATCCGCAGGAGCCAGTCCGGCGGTTTGCAGAATTCGAAGGGGCCGCGTAAATGATCGTTCTCGGGCCGCTGCGGCACTCTCGAAGTACCGAAAACAACGGCGCGGAATGGTTGGGGAATTTCAGCGATTCGTGACCTGCGGCGGAACCTGCGTCGCGGCGACTCGCCCGGCGGGCGGCGGCTTGGGCAACCGCGGCAAGACGCGCAGGATTCTGCGACGCACACCAGCAGAGTTCGTGCATCACCTGTCGGTCGGCGTGATCCCGGAAGCGTCGGATCTATCCTGCGTCATCTCACGCCCCAGATTCACAGCGAGCGACTCCGTGGCCGCATCCAAGACCTCTCCAACTTCCGCGCGGGCCCCGAAGCCGAGCCTCGTGTCGAACTCCGCGTCGAGCGGCTTCGTGCATCTCCATCTTCACAGCGAGTACTCGCTCCTCGATGGCGGCAATCGTCTCGAGGCGCTGGTCGCCCGCGTGAAGGAGTTGGGGATGACCGCCGTCGCGGTCACCGACCACGGCAATCTGCACGGCGCGATGGAGTTTGTCGGCGCCGCGAAGGACGCCGGGATCAAGCCGATCCTCGGCATCGAGGCGTATGTCGCGCCCGGAGACCGTCGCGATCGAACGCCTTCGGGAATCGCCGACGGCGGATTCCATCTGGTGCTGCTCGCCGAGAACGATGAGGGCTGGGGCAATCTCCTCAAGCTCAGCTCCGACGCCTATGTCAACGGCTTCTACTACAAGCCGCGCATGGACAAGTCGACGCTTGCCCAGTGGGGCGACGGCCTGATCGCAATCAACGGGCATCTCGGAAGCTCGATCGCCTACCACCTCGAGCTCCACGCCCGCACCTCCGACGAGAAGCACTGGCAGGCGGCGCTGGCCGAGGCTCGCTGGCACGCCGAGACCTTCCGCCCCAACGAGAAGGGCGACCCGCGCTTCTATATCGAGCTGCAGCGCCATGTCCCGGAGCAGGAGCGGATCAATCCGCTCCTCAAGAAGCTGGCCAGGGAACTCGCGCTGCCACTGGTCTGCGACAACGACGCCCACTTCCTCCGCGCCGAGGACCACGACGTCCACGACACCCTCTGCTGCATCAGCATGGGGAAGAACAAGGAGGAGTCGCAGCGCTACCACTATCCGCAGTCGCTCTACGTCAAGAGCCCCGCCGAGATGGCGGCGCTCTTCGCCGAAGATGACGACGAGCGCGAAGCCCTCGCCAACACCGTGCGGATCGCCGACCGCTGCGTGGTCACCTTCGCCGGCGGCGCCAGTCACGCGCCGGTGGTGCGCGTGCGGCGCATCGGCGAGCCGCCGCGTTTCGATCCGTCCGCCGATGTGACCACCTGGTTCAAGGCCTTCTGCGCGAACTACGAGCTGCTGCCGTTCGAGTCGCCCACTGATGCGAAGGGCGGCGGAAGGGCCGATGGCGCCGGCGACGCGGCTCAGGCCCAGACGAATGTCCAGACGAATGTCCAGACGAATGCCCAGACGAATGTCCGGATGAATGTTCGGGCGAACGACCAGATGAAGGCCGAGTGCGATCTCGCCCTTCGTGAACTCGCCGAAGCCGGTGTGGTGTGGCGCTATGGGCCCGAGTTCGCTCGGGGCGCGGGCCCGACCGAGCTGTCCGCGGGCGTGCGCGAAGTCCGCGAGCGGCTCGAGCGAGAACTGGCCGTGCTGGCCGACAAGTCGATCAGCGCCTACTTCCTGATCGTCTGGGACTTCGTCAACTGGGCCCGGCAGCGGGGCATTCCGGCGATGGCCCGTGGCAGCGGCGTCGGCACGATGGTCGGATACGTGCTGGGCCTCTCCAACGCCTGTCCGGTCAAGTACGGCCTTCTCTTCGAGCGCTTCACCGATCCCGATCGCTCGGAGTATCCCGACATCGACATCGACATCTGCCAGGACGGGCGCGGCGCAGTCATCGACTACGTCAGGCGCAAGTACGGCTACGTGGCCCAGATCATCACCTTCGGTCGGCTCAAGGCCCGCGCCGCGATCAAGGACGTGGCCCGGGTGATGGGCATGCTGCCCTCCGATGGGCAAGCGCTTGCCAATCTGGTGCCGCAGGATCTCGGCATCACAATCGAGGAGGCGCTCCAGAAGGAGCCGCGCCTCAAGGAGCGGTTCGAGAAGGAGCCGCTGGTTCGTCGGGTGATCGAGACCGCGACGGCGCTTGAGGATCACGCCCGCCACGCCGGCGTGCATGCGGCAGGCGTGGTGATTGCCACGCAGCCGCTCGAATCGATCGTGCCGCTCTGCAAGACCAGCGGCAGCGACGAAGTGGTCACCCAATGGGACGGCCCGACCTGCGAGAAGGTCGGCCTCCTCAAGATGGACTTCCTCGGGCTGCGCACGCTCTCCACGATCGAGCTGGCCCGCAAGCTCATCGTCGATGCCATGCCCGACGAGGCCATCTGGCACGCGGTCGGTCGGCGGGCACCGAGCGAAGTCGGGCGGGGCGAGTATCCCGGGCCGCATCCGCTCGACCTCGATCGCATTCCTCTCGACGATCAGCGGGTCCTCGATCTCTTCCGTCGGGGCGAGACCGCCGGCATCTTCCAATTCGAGTCGGGAGGCATGCGCAAGCTCCTGATCGACATGAAGCCCGATCGGCTCGACGATCTGATCGCGGCGAACGCCCTGTTCCGGCCGGGGCCGATGGATCTGATTCCCGACTACAACGCCCGCAAGCACGGGCGACAGTCGGTGCCCTCGATGCACGAGGTGATCGAGCGCTACACCGGCGAAACCTACGGGATCATGGTCTATCAGGAGCAGGTCATGCAGGTGCTGCATGGCCTCGGCGGCATCCCGCTCCGGGCCGCGTACACCATCATCAAGGCGATCTCGAAGAAGAAGCAGGAGACGATCAACGCCGCCCGGGCCGACTTCGTCGGGGGCGCCACCGAGCGCGGCGTGACTCGTGAGGCCGCCGGCGAACTCTTCGAACTGATCCTGAAGTTCGCCGGATACGGCTTCAACAAGAGCCACTCGACCGGCTACGCGATCATCGCGTACCAGACCGCCTACCTGAAGACCTACTTCCCCGGGCACTTCATGGGCGCGGTGCTTTCCTTCGAGAGTCAGGCGAGCAAGATCGACGAGTGGTCGATGTATCTGGAGGAGTGCCGCCGGGTGCAGTTCCCAGACCACAGCGCCGCATCGCCTCACGTCGGCGTCGAGGTGCGGGCGCCCGACGTCAATCTCTCGGAGCCGAGCTTCTCGATCGTCTACGGGCCCGACGAGCCGCACGATCATCTCCACGGCCACATCCGCTTCGGGCTCGGGGCCATCAAGGGGGCCGGCGAAGGCGCCACCCGCACGATCGTCGACGAACGCCGCACGCATGGCCCGTTCGGATCGCTCTTCGACTTCTGCGAGCGTGTTGATCTGCGGGGCGTGAATCGAGCGACGATCGAAGCCCTGGTGAAGGCGGGGGCCTTCGACTCGCTGCACGGCGCCGACTCCCGCGCCGCGGTCGCCGCAAGTATCGACAAGGCCGTCCGCGCCGGGCAGGACCTCGCTCGCGACCGGCAGTCGGGGCAGATGAACATGTTCGGCGCCGCGGAACCGAGCGCGGTGGGCACTGCCACCACCCAGAGCCTCGAGAAGTGCACGCCGTGGGAGCGTCGGCAGATGCTGGCCTTCGAGAAGGAGGCGCTTGGCTTTCACGTCTCCGGTCATCCGCTCGATTCCCTGCGCCCGCTCCTCTGGGAGTTCGCCACAATCGACACCATCGGCGTGCAGGAGGCGGAGTCGGGACGGGTGGTTGCAATCGGCGGCGTGATGACGCGGGTTGTCGTCAAGCCCGCCAACAGCGGCAAGTCCGCCGGACAGCGCATGGCCCAGCTCACGCTCGAGGATCAGCGCGGCACGCTCGATGGCGTGATCTTCCCGGAGTCGTTTGCCGAGTACGGCCACGTCCTGCAGCCGGATGCGATGGTGATCCTCTGCGGCACGATCGATCGAAGCCGCGGACCGACCAACATCATCGTGGATCACGCCTATCCGCTCGAGGCGGCGCCGCAGCACCTGGCGATGTCGATCGAGCTGCGTTTCGTCGAATCGAACGACGAGCGAAGCGATCCGCTTCCCGAGCGCATGCGGCTCGCCGCCGGGCTGCTGCGTCAGGCCACCGGCGTCTCCGGCGCCCAGCGCGGCCGTGCCGTTCCCGTCCACATCTCAATTGCCCCGCGCGACCTCGACGGTCGCGTGGTGCGTCTGACCTCGAAGGTTTCGGTGCTGCCCGACCCCGCGCTGCTCTCGCAGTTGCGAGACCTGGTGGGCGAGGGCGACCTCCGAGTGGTGGGGGGGTACGTGCCCCGCCGAGAGCGCAAGACGTGGAACCGAACGCGTGAGCCGGTCGGGGCGGGGTGAGTGAGTGGTCGGCTGCGCCGACCGGGCGCGTCGGCTGCGCCGCCGCGGATGCGGTGTGCCGCGTGCGCGGCACCCGGCGAGGGCCTGGCACGCGGAAGTCGAGTCATCCCGAAGTACCCCGGGCCGCCACCCCGCGCACGCACCGGTCGTGCAACCCACTGCTGATCCCTTCCGGCTCGCAACGCGAGCCGCCTCAGTTGTTCACGCTTCCCCCTCGCATACTATGCCACACATGGTATGCTGCCGCCATGACCATCGAACGCGAACTCATGCGTGGGGCCGGGCCGCTGGCTGTGTTGAAGCTGCTCGAGCGGGGTGAGATGTACGGATACGAGCTGGTCGAGGCCCTGACCAGGCGGACGGACGGTCTTCTCGCGATGGGGCAGTCGACGCTGTACCCCATGCTCTACAACCTCGAAGCCAAGGGGCTGGTGAAGAGCCGCTGGGATGACTCGACCGCCCGCAGTCGGAAGTACTACTCGCTCACCAGCGCCGGCAAGAAGCGACTCAGCGAGGACACCAGGCAGTGGCGCAACATCGTCGAGGCGATGCGGGCGCTGGGGGTCGTGACCCGTGGACTGAACTGCGCAGACGAGCCCTTCCAGGGATGTTTGTCATGAGTGCCGATCTCCGCGCGGCTGGTGCCCCAAACGAGGCGAGTGGGTCGAGTGGGCCTGCGGACGCCGCGACAGGCGTGTCACCGATTCGCCGCTACACGCTCGCCGACTGGTTCGGTCGCACCTCGATCTTCACCATCCTCGGAAGCCGCGAGTCCAGCCGCGAGTCCAGCCGCGAGCGGCGGGCCCGGCGACGTGCCCGGCGACGTGCCCTCAGGGCCTCGCCGGTCGACGCTCTGCCGGCGCCGCTGGCCCAACTCGTTCGGGACGTCGTGCGGGGCACGCGGCTGCGACGGGCAGAGCGGGCCGACATCGCTCTCGAACTCGCGGCCCATTTCGCCGATGGTCTTGAGTCCGGCGAGTCGGTCGAAGCCTTGCACGCGAGCTTCGGCGATCCCCGCACCGCCAGTCGCCTGTTGCGGCGAGCCGCGCGGGCGAAGCGAACTCCCTTCGACCGAGCCTTCCTCGGAATGCTGCGATGGGGCTCGATCAGCGTTGCCGCCGTGGTTGGGATCTACCTCGTCAGCGCCGCCTGGCTCTGGTTCAGGCGGCCGACGATTGCCTTCAATGCGACCGAGCGACTTGCGTCGGTGATGCCGGTTCCGGAGGACGGTGTCGGAGCGTGGCCGCAGTACCGCGAGGCGATGCGATGGGCGACACCGTGGCGATTCGGCACGCCCGGTGAACGCGGTGACGCAGTCGCGGGACAGCATCTCTCCGTCGTCGCCGGCGATCTGAGCCGCGCCGATCAGGAGGTGTGGCGCGAGGCGGCGGCCGAGATCGTGCTTCACCGCGCCGAGATCGATCAGCTCCGAGCGGCGGCGATGCAGCCGGCACTCGGCTATCCGGTCCTGCATACCTGGCGTCAGGAAGACGGCGAAGTGCTGAAGGGCGAGTGGGGCAAGAACAACCCGCCACCCGTTCCGCCGCCGCCGCACGAGGCGTCTGTCTTTTCCGTGCTGTTGCCGCAGCTCGGCGTGCTGCGAGAATCGGCGCGAATTCTCGGCGCCGATGCTGCGGTCGCCGCCGACCGCGGCGAAGGCGATCGCGCCGTCGACAGTCTGATTGCCATCTTCGGCGTCGCTCGACACGCCGGCGAGCATGGCTTCCTCGTCTCGAAACTGGTGGAAGCGGCGATCCGCGAACTCGCCGTCGAGCAAATCGTCGAGATCCTCGAGCGCCGCCCGACGGCCTTCGACCTCGCGAATCTGGCCAGGCTCGCTGACGCCCTCGGCGACCTTCGGCCCGAGTCGTTTCAGATCGGCTGGAGTACCGAGCGGATCGGATTCGAGGATCTGCTTCAGCGGGTCTTCACCGATGACGGAGATGGCGATGGCGTGCTCCTGATGGGTGAGCTTGCGAAATATGCGAAGGTCAAGCGGACCATTGAATCGAGCTCATCCGGTCTGGGTGGAGAGACGATGGAGCAGATCATCGGGGCGATGTCGGCGCCCGCCGGGGCCCTGTGGCTCGAAGGCCGGCGCGACACGCTCGCTCGCTACGACGCCTACTTCCAAGAGATGGATCGTCTCGCCGGTCTACCGCTCTGGGAGTTCGACTATGACCCGGAGAAGTGGTTCGACGGCCGGCCTGAGACCAGCCGTCGGCGCGTCTTCACGCTGTTCGCTCCCGCCGCCGACAAGCTCATCGCCACGCAGAAGCTGATGATTTCCACGATGCAAGCCACCCGCGTGGTCGTCGCCCTCAACCGCTTCAAGCTCGAGCGCGGCCACTGGCCGGTCGGTCTTGACGAACTCGTTCCCGCGTTTCTCCGGGCGATTCCGCGCGACCCCTACGACGGCCACGCGCTTCGCTACGAACTGCGCGAGGGGGCGCCGGTGGTCTGGTCAATTGGTTCCGATCGCCTCGACGACCGCGGTGTGCCGGGAACGCCACAAGGTCTGCCCGATCGGTCCGCCGCCCGCGCCTGGCGTGCACCGCCGAAGCACCCATTCGCTGGTGATTCAGCACGACCCGCTCCGCGTGCGTTCTTCGGCGACTGGATCATCTTCGACCCCGCGCGGCCGCGCGAATACGTCCCGCCGTCGACCGAACCGGTGGCGATCTTTGGGGGGTGAGGCGCGAGCAGGGGGCAGACCGGCCGCTGCCATCCCCCTGCTCCCTGGCTCCCTGTCCCCTATCCCGCCCACCTCTCAAACTCAATCTCATCGTGAATCTCGATCCCGTTCAGGCCCACGAGGGGGTACTCGGGCTTGACCAGTCGGACGCGGTCGACGATGCCGATGTGGATGGCCGCGAAGCGCCAACCGCGCTTCTGATAGAAGCCGATGGCCCGCAGGTTGTCGTTGGTCGTCGTGAGAAACGCCCGGACGCAGCCGGCGGCGTAGATCGCGTTCGTCGCGGCCTCGAGGAGCGCCGTGCCGACACCCCCGCCCCCGCCGACAATTCGTGACGTTCCGCCTGCGCAGTCGGCACTCGGCGGCGTGCTCCTCGAACTCAACGTGATGATCTCGCCCTGCCATCCGCCGGAATCGAGGTGGTACGTCACCGCGCCGAGAAATCGGCCGTCGTGCTCCGCCACGAATCCGGGCAACTGCTCGGCGTGATGGCGACGGCCGAGCGACCAGATCTCAGTCGACTGCCAGTTGGTGACGAGCTCGCGGGTGACTTCGGAACAATCACGAGGTTCGATGGGGCGGAGGTGGAGCATGGAGAAGAGGGGCAGGCGGCTCGCTTCGCTCGCCGGGAGGGGGCAGCAGTGGGTTGCACGATTGAGTGCGTGCGCGGGGTGGCGGCGCAGGGTACTTCGGGGTGACACGACTGCGCTCGCGAAGGCGTGGCAGCCGACCGGAAGGCGTGGCAGCAGGCTCGCGAGGGCGCGATCGGCGCACCCCCCAACTGAATCGCCGGACATGCCGCCGCTCACGTGCCTGGAGAGTTCGTGCGTCTCCTGTTGGCGGCGGCATTTCCGGCCCCAAGCAGGTGCCGCGCACGCGGCACACCTCAGTTCGTCGGCGCAGCCGACGGACCCAGGCGGCGCCGCCGCCGCGACTACTCCGGCAACCTCAACTGCACCGTCACCCAATCGGCATTCTCGAGTTCGACGGTCAGCCCGAGGGGCCACGGCGTGTCGCCGGGCCGTCGCACGCGCAGGATGGTCGAGAAGTGCTGGATCTCGCCGGGGATCGAGTCGCCGCGGGTCCAGTCGTCGAGCGACCACTCGAGGCCGTCGAGGGGTGAGAGCGTGAGCTGTTCGGGATCGGGAAAATCCGGATGCTGAGTCACACGCACCGTGAGTTCGATCGAGCGCTCCTCCGCGAGGATGAGTTCATTCGGCTCGACCGCCAGACTTCGAGGACGTCGCCCGATGCCAACGACCGTGCAGGTCACGCCGCGACCATCGTCGAAGCGCACCCAGACGGTCGATGAGCGACGGGCGGCGTGGGCCAGGGTCATCGTCACCTCGACGGCCAGTTCGCCGTCTGGCGCGACCTCCGCCGGAGTCGCCTCTGCGGTCGTGCACCCGCACGATGAAGTGGTCGAGACCACACGTTGCGGCGTGGTGCCGGTGTTCCGAAAGCGAAAGGTGTGCTTCAGCACCCTCTCGCTCTGTCCGGGCAGGTCGACGACGCCGAAGTCGTGAGCCGGCGTCTCGAGAGCCAGCCAGATCGGGCGATCGGAGTCGTCGGCGACCGGCGCGGGGCCCCGCCATGGTGCCCAGAGCACCACGGCTGCGGCGATGCCGAGAGCGACCAACCCGACGACCGCGATCGTTCGTTCAGACACGAAGAACTGCTCCTGAGGAGTGCGCAGAGACCATGGCGAATCGGAGCCAGAGTACTCACGTCGGGGCACGTTTGGGGCCAGCCTGGGGCAGCTCGAGCGGGCCCCACGTGCCGCGTCACCCTTCGATGCCGGCGGCGATCTGCTCCTGCTTCCAGGAGAGCTCCTGATCAAGGCGGTGGCGGACGCCGCGCGGCATGCACAGGTGGAGGGTCACCGGCTCCTTGAGTTCGATCTCGCCGGTGGCGAAGTGGACGCCCATCTTGAACGCGGCGCCCTGCCAGTCGACATCGAGTGTCCCGCAGGGCATTCCCCTGGTGCGCCGCATCCACGCGCCCTTGCCGCGGGGATAGTGGCACGCTGCGGCGAGATCGACGTGCACGACTTCGCCCTGGAGGTAGCGGGGCACCGCAATCGGCTGGCGGATGCAGCCGAAGTCGCCGCCATTGGCGCGGAAGGCGAAGTGGGCGTCGCGCATTCCCTCCTTGATCACGAAGGTGTCCTGCGGCGGGCGGAGGTGCACGACGGCGTTGACCGGATTCTCGAAGCGATTCTGGTAGTAGATGCGAAGCTCGGCGCGCTCGTTCTTCCCGATGCGGACGATCGGCATGAAGCAGAGACCGTCGACTTCGTAGTAGACGCCACCGACTTCGGTGCGCAGATGATCGGGCAGCTTGTCCTCGCCGATCATCGCCCAGCACAGCCAGCCCGCGCAGGAGAGCAGCATCGCGCTGGCGAGCACGCGCTGCGCCCAGACGACCATCGATGCTTCCCCAAGGCTCGCCCCCATCCAGCCCCAGGCGACGAGCGCCCAGACGGCAGAGCCGATCAGCAAGAGCACCAGAATGAAATTGCGACGTTCATGCATGACGGGGTCTCCCGGGCGCCCCTGCGCCACCAGACCATGACTGGCCCCACACATCGGTCCTGACGACAGCGGTTGCCAGAGCCATTTCCAGAGCCATTTCGAGCTTGGGGCACTCGGCCCCGAAGCGGTGGCCGATCCCAAACCGATGTCTCCGCACTTCGGCGCCGAACTGTCTCTTCCATCCGAAGCCGACCGCCCGTGGCCGACTGCGGCAAATCGTCATTTCATCCCCTGCCCCGCAACAGTCCCAGTCTACGGACGCAAACGCACATCACGGCGCATTCTTCCGTAGAGTCGGCGAGGTTCCGGCACCGCCGGATGCCGATGACGCGATGACGCGATGACGCGATGACGCGATGACGCGATGACGCGATGACGCGATGACGCGATGACGCCCTGCTTCGCTGGAACACCTGATCCGCTGAAACACCCGATGCGCACCGACCCCGCTCCCAGCAGCCGACCTCAGCTCGCCCCCGTCGATTTCGACGCTCCGCCCGAACATCCCGCGGTGCTGGTCCGAACCTGGCTGGCGGAGGCCGAGACCACGACGCTCCCCAATCCCAACGCGATGACCCTCGCGACGATCGATCCGGACGGGAAGCCATCCGCGCGAATCGTGCTGCTGCGCGGCTTCGACGAGCGTGGGGCAACCTTCTTTACAAACCGCCAGAGCCGCAAGGGAGAGGGACTCGAAGTCAATCGTCGAGCGGCGATCCTCTTTCATTGGGATCCGCTCGATCGACAGATCAGAATCGAAGGTGAAGTCAGCCACGCCAGCGACGCCGAGAGCGATGCCTATTTCGCGGGGCGGGCTCGCGAGAGCCAGATCAACGCCTGGGCCAGCGCCCAGAGTCGTCCGATTGCCAGCCGCGCGGCGCTGCTCGAGCTTCAGGAGTTGATGCGGGCCCGGTTTGAAGGCGGTCCGGTGCCGCGGCCTCCGCATTGGGGCGGATACCGGGTCAGCCTCGAGCACCTCGAGTTCTGGCAGGGAGACGCCTTCCGCCTTCACGATCGCGTGCTCTACACCCGCTCCGGAGCGGGATGGCGCATCCAGCGGCTCTGCCCCTGACCGCCCGACCGGGGGGAAGGAGTGTTGCGCGACCGTGACGCGAGCAGGGGGGCTGCGAGCGTCTACTTCATGGTGTGGACTTCCGCGATGGTGCCCAGCACGACGGATCCGTTCCGTCGGCCTCGCGTGATCTCCCTCCCCACGGAGTTCGGTCATGCATCATCCTGATCACCCGCTGCCGCTGCCGTCGGCGCCCTCGCCCCGACGCGCAGGCCTCGCCGCGTTCCTCCCGCGAAGCCTGCCCAACGCCGGGCGGATCGTCGCCCCTCTGGCGGCGAGTGTGGCCATCGCAGTCGCGCTCCTCGCCGCGTCGCCCAACGCCACCGCGCAGACCATGCGTCCCGACCTGCTCCCGGACTTCCTTCAGGATCCCGGGCGGGTCGTCGTCATTCCAACCTCCGGTGCCTGGGGGCGTCGTCACATTCCAACACCGGGCCAGCCGGTGGCGAACGTCGGCGTGGTCATCGAACGGGTCGATGTCCGCAGCGTGGTGCGCGATGCCGTGGCCACAACCACGCTCGAGCTCTCGCTGCGAAACCAGGGCCATGCCCGGGCCGAGGCGATCGTGCTGCTGCCGCTGCCCTACGAGGCGGTGGTCGGCTCGTTCGAGTACGACGGCCTCTCGAGTGCCACCGAGGGCGTCGCTCGACTGCTCACCCGCGACGAGGCCCGCGACACCTACGACCGCATCGTCGCCCAGGTGCGCGACCCGGCGCTCCTCGAGTTCGCCGGCTGGAACATGGTGCGCTCCAGCGTCTTCCCAATCGAGCCGGGTCAGAGCCAGCGGGTCCGTCTGCGCTACGACCACCTGCTCGAGGCCGATGGCGATCGGATCGATCTGGTGCTCCCTCGAAGCGAGATGGTCCGAGCGATGGCGCCCTGGAGCGTCGAGGTCGAGATCGAGTCGCACGGGAATGCGCCGCGGCCGATCCGCGACGTCTACTCGCCGACCCATCAGATCCGCAGCGAGCGCCGCGGCCCCGCGTCGCTGCGGGTCACGCTCAGTCCGAGCGACCTTGCCGTTCGCGGTCCGGTGCGGCTCTCGATCCTGCGGGCGCCGCTTGACTCGCACGAACTTCTCGCGGCAAGTCTCGTGCTCGAGCCCGATCCGGCCGCAGGTGGCGGCTACTTCCTTCTGCTCGGTGGCGGAGTCTTCCCGAAGGGGGCATGGGATCAGCCCGCTCCGCGCGAGCTGACCCTGGTGATCGATCGCTCCGGCAGCATGGCCGGCGAGAAGATCATGCAGGCCCGCGACGCGGCGCTCTCGCTTCTCGAGAAGCTGTCGCCGCGCGACTTCATCAACGTGATCGAGTATTCGACTTCGGTCACGGCCCTCTTCGATCGTCCGATGCCCGCGCAGGGCGAGTCGCTGGCCCAGGCCCGACGGGCCATCGAGTCGCTCGCTCCGGGCGGCGGCACCAACATCCACGACGCCCTGGTCGAAGCCCTCAATCAACCGGCCGCCGGCGCCCGCGTGCGCACCGTCATGCTTCTGACCGACGGCCTGCCCACGGTGGGACGCACGCTCGAGAGCGACATCCGCGCCGCGGTCGAGAAGGGGAACGCCCAGTCGCGCCGCGTGCACGTGCTTGGAGTCGGTCACGATGTCAACGCGGCGCTGCTCGATCGCATTGGCGACGTCACTCGCGGAAGCACCACCTACGTGCAGCCGGGAGACTCGATCGTCGACGCGGCGCGGCGACTGGCCCGTCGGCTCGACGGACCGGCCGTCACCGATCTTGCCCTGCGAGTCGCGTCCGCCGGACCCGGTGACGCGAGTGTGCCGATTCGGATCGTCGACGTGCTGCCGGTCCATCTGCCCGATCTTCACGGTGAGGAGCAACTGGTGATCCTCGGTCGCTACGTCACTGATCGAGTGGCACCGACCCGAGGTGCCACCCTCGAACTCACCGGCCGCGTCGGCGAGGCCCTGGTGACCGCGCGGGCAGAGCTCGATCCGCAGCGTGCGTCGGTCCGCAATGCCTACGTCGGTCGGCTCTGGGGAAGTCGCCAGGTGGCGCTTCTCGCCGACGAGGTCCGTCGCCTGACCGCTCCCGGCGCCGCCGTGCCGCAGGGCGATCCGCGCCTTCGCGAACTCACCGACGCGATCCTGGCAATCGCCCTGCGCTGGGGAATCCTCACCGAGTACACCTCCTTCCTCGCGGTCGAGGGCGTCGATCTCGGTCGCTCCGTGGCCCTGCAGGAGTCGTGCAGCGACTCGACCTGGAATCTCGCCGCCCAGACCCGCAGCGGTCTCGGCGGCGTGGCCCAGTCGATGAACTACCAGGAGCGAAAGCTCCAGTCCAGGCTCAACCTCGACAATCGCTTCCACGACGCAGTCACCATGCAGAGCGCTGCGATCGAGGGCGTCTGCCAGATCGCCGACCGCGGCCTCTTCAAGCGCGGCGATCGCTGGATCGACGGCAACCTCGTCGTCACCGAGCGAGAGCTCGTCCCCGACCTGATCGTCGACTTCGGCTCGCCCGAGCACCAGCAACTGATCGAAATCCTCGCCCGCCAGAACCGCCAGTCCCTCGCCGCAGTGCCAGGAGACGTACTCCTCCTCATCGACGGCCGAACGGTCCTGATTCGCAACAGCGGATGTTGAGGGGGGCAGAAGGGATGAGGAATGAGGAATGAGGACCCGCTCGACGGACGACGGGTCATTTGCCTGCCGACGCCAAGCGCGGTGGGGATCGCGTACCGCGCACCGCACATCGCGCATGGCGCGGGCAGGCACAGAATGCACCCGAAGTTGAGCGGGTCCTCATTCCTCATTCCTCTTCTCTCAGTTCCAGTCCCCACTCCCACTCCCACTCCCACTCCCACCCTCGCCCCTTTCCCCAATACGGAGCTCTCCATGCTTTCCTCACTTCTTCTCGCCACGTCTCTTCTCTGCCCGCCTTCGGACTGCGTTGCGCCGAGTGCCGAGGTGCCGGTCGTCAGTCTGGCTGCGGTGAACACGCCGCGGCCGATCGATCTGGCCATCTGCCTCGATACCAGCGGCAGCATGAACGGCCTGATCGACTCCGCCCGGGCCAAGCTCTGGGACATCGTGAACGATCTCGCCCTCGCCCAGCCTCGACCTGAGCTTCGCGTCGCCCTCCTCACCTTCGGCAACAACGGACACGTGGCCGAGAACGGCTGGGTGAAGGTCGACGTCGACTTCACCGACGATCTCGATCTCGTCTCCGAGCGTCTCTTCGCCCTCACCATCAACGGAGGAGAGGAGTACGTCGCTCGCGTCGTCGACGCGGCCACGCGCAGCTTGAAGTGGTCGGATCAGAAGGACGCACTGCAGATGATCATCGTCGCCGGAAACGAATCGGCCGAGCAGGATCCGCTCCTGCCCTTCCGCGATGCCTTGAAGCGGGCGATCGAGCGCGGCATCGTCGTCAACTCCATCTACTGCGGCATGCCGTCCGATTCGCTCGCCCCCGCGTGGCGGGAGGTGGCCACGCTCGCGGATGGACACTTCGCCTCGATTGACCAGTCCCTCGGCGCAACCGCAATCGCCACGCCCTTCGACGAGGAACTGACCAGCCTCAGCAGCGCAATCAACGCGACCTACCTGCCCTTCGGCGCTGCGGGCGCCTGGTCGGCGTCGAACCAGATGCGACAGGACGCCAACGCCGAGGGTCTCAACGAGGCCGCCGCGGCCCAGCGCTGCGTGACCAAGGGGAGCGAGCTTTACTCCTGCTCGGGGTGGGACCTCGTCGATGCCAGCAAAGGCGAGACGTTCAAGCTGGAAGAGGTCAAGGACGAGCATCTCCCCGAAGCCATGCGAAGCATGACGCTCGAGGAACGCAACGCCCACATCACCGCCGCCGCAGCCACGCGCAGCGAGCTTCAGAAGTCGATTGTCGAACTCGGCGAGAAGCGCCGCGCCTTCGTCGTCGTGGAGGAGCAGAAGCAGGCCTCCGAAGGTGGCAAGTCCTTCGACGCTGCCATCCGCACCGCCATCCGCGCCCAGGCCTCAGGCAAGGGCTTCATCTGGCCCGAGATCGCCACGCGCTGAGGGCGCAGCACGGACCCGCGGACCGTTTGCTCGTTGCCGGGCAGATCTCCGCGCTCGTGCAGTTCGTGCAACCCCTTGCGGCTCCCTGCCCCCTGCTCCCCACGTCCTCTCCGTATCGTCCTCCTCATGTCCGCCGCCATGACCATCCTCGTCGTCGAGGACGACCGCCCCATTCGGCGGGGCGTGGTCGACGCACTCACCTTCGCGGGCCACCGCGTCGTTGAGGCGGGAGATGGTCCGGCGGCCCTCGAGCTGGTTGATGCCCAGCCGATCGATCTGGTCCTGCTCGATGTGATGCTGCCGAAGGGAGTCAACGGCTTCGAGGTGCTGGGGGCCATCCGTGCCCGACGGGCCACCCTGCCGGTGATCATGTTGACGGCGCGGGGCGGCGAGGACGACCGCGTGGCGGGACTCTCGGGTGGGGCCGATGACTACGTGGTCAAGCCCTTCAGCGCTCGCGAGCTGCTGGCCCGAGTCGACGCCGTGCTGCGGCGGAGTCCGCAGCGCTCATCCGCGGCCACAGGGTTGCGCTGGGGCGATCTCTCGATCAGCTTCATGCGGCGTGAGGCGAAGATCGATGGCGTGACCCACGCCCTCACCGATCGCGACGCCCTCGTGCTGCAGCATCTCGCGGCCAACCGCGACCGCACCATCCACCGCGATGAACTGCTGCGCGTCGCGTGGGGCCTGGATCCTCGTGGACTCGAGACTCGAACCGTGGACATGCACATCGCCAGGTTGCGGGAGAAGCTCGCCCCGCACGAACTGATCCTCACGGTCCGCGGCGTGGGATACAAGCTTGCCGACGAGGCGGAGGTCCTCGACCGATGACCTCGGCGACGATCAGGCCGACTGCGGCACCGCGCCGCGGCGCACGGCGGGGGATCGCCTCGGGGCGGCGAGTGCGGCAGCTCCTCGGATGGGTGGCCTTCTGCGGGGCCGCGCTCGGGGTGATGACGGCCCTCGCCTGGGTCACCGTGGTGATGCTGCGACTTGAACGGGCCGAGCGAGTGGCGCGAGTCGAGGCAGCCCACGAGCAGTCGCTGCGACTGGCGCTGTGGCGGCTCGAGTCGTTCATGACCCCGCGGCTCGCCACCGAAGCAGCGCGACCCTACTTCCACTATCTGGCGTTCCACCCGCTTCGGCGCATGTACGACCAGTACCTCACGCCGATTGCCGACGGCGAAGTGCTCACACCGTCGCCGCTTCTCACGTTCCGCGATGACATCATCCGACTTCACCTGCAGATCGACGCCGAAGGACGGCTCTCATCGCCGCAACTTCCGCGAGACAGCCAGCGCGATCTGGCCGAGGCCTCGCTCGTGTCGCCGCAGCAGATGGAAGCGAATGCCCGCGTGCTCGATCAGGCGACTCAGGACCTCGTCGGGATCTCGCTGGTGGCCAAGGTGGAGGAGATCATGGCCTGTCAGGTCGCGGTGATTGAAGACAACGCCGCAGCGGTGCAGATGAAGATCGACTCGGCCAATCGTGCCGCGGAGTCCTTGACCGAGTCCCGAGGAGTGGGGAGCAAGGTCACGCCCTCGCAGGCCCTGATCGGGCGATCGGCCAGGGAGGTCTCGGCCGACGACTACGCCCAGCGCCTCCAGACCAGCAACTCGGCGCAGCAGTGGGCGGGACCTCTCCATCAGCACGACTCGGCAGATATGGCAGATGCAGCAGGCATGGTCGAGGGGAGCAACCAGTCTGAGACGGACTCCGACGGCGATGGTTCGACGAGCGTCGAGATCGGCCCATTCACGCCTCTCTGGGTGAACCGGGGCGACCAGTCGCCCTCGCTCTACTACTTCAGGCGCGTCGGTGCCAACGGCGCCGCACTCGTCCAGGGCTTCGTCGTGGACTGGGAGCGGCTGCGACAGGACCTCCTCGCCGACATCGTCACCCTGGTCGATGACGCCGATCTGGTGCCGATTCTCGAGGAAGAGACTCCCGAGGATCCGAACGCGATGCGGCTGGCGTCGATACCGGCCCGGTTGGTGGCGCCGATGCCCGGCATCGCCACGCTCCCCGAGTCACGCGAGGCCTTCACGCCCACGCGCGTGACGCTCGGGGTGGCCTGGGCTGCGCTTCTGGCGGCGATCTTCGCGGGCGGATTCTCAATCCGCGCCGTGCAGGCCGACGCCGAGCGACGGGCGCGTTTCGCCGGCACCGTCACCCACGAGCTGCGCACGCCGCTGACCACGTTCCAGCTCTACACCGATCTGCTTGCCGACGACATGGTCCCGCCGGAGCGACGAGGCGAGTATCTCTCGACGCTCCGCGCCGAGTCGCATCGGCTTGGTCATCTGGTCGAGAATGTCCTGAGCTTTGCCCGGATCGAACAGGGGCGCCATGCGGCCCGGCCGACCGAGACGACCACCGCCGAACTCCTTCACCGGGTCGAACCGGCGCTGCGGCGGCGAGCCGAGGAATCGGGACTGGTGCTTCGGATCGAGGATCAGAGCGGCGAGCCCGAGACGCTTCATGTCGATCTCGATTCGATCGAACGCATCCTCCTGAACCTCGTCGACAACGCCGCCAAGTACGCGGGGCCGACCGGCCAGCACGAGTCCAATGCAGCGGCGAACGAACTGCTGCTCCGCGCCGAGCGTCGCGACGGGCGGCTCAATCTCGTGGTCGTCGACCACGGTCCGGGTGTCGACAGCGGCGTGCGGTCGAGGCTCTTCCGTCCCTTCGAGCGGGGCAGTGACGATCACACCCAGCAGCAGCGCGGAATCGGCCTCGGTCTGGCCCTCTCGCGCGAACTCGCCCGCTCCCTCGGCGGCGAACTGCGCCACGAACCCACGCCCGGAGGCGGCGCCACGTTTCGAGTGGTGGTGGGAGGGAGGGGGGA
>ENA-ORBV01004088-ORBV01004088.1-microbial-mat-metagenome-genome-assembly--contig:-NODE-4088-length-28443-cov-8.545371_pt1 | contig 28443 bp, 31 predicted proteins | sample MGYA00237777_ERZ505514 | MGnify/ENA primary metagenome ERZ505514 (study PRJEB26160, sample SAMN06269048) | microbial mat metagenome | isolation source: Oligotrophic lake microbial mat | place...
GTGGGCTCGGAGATGTGTATAAGAGACAGCGGCCGCGACCGCGCGTTTGTCCTCGTGTCAGACCCTGCCGACGATATCGCCGTCACGCGTCGTCAAGCATTGGCCGGCGAGGGACATCCGGTCATGCACCTGCAGAGCACGCCACGTGATCTCGGTGCCGAATTTTTCCGCTGGGAGTTTGCGACGGCGATTGCCGGCATCGCGCTCGACGTCAATCCCTTCGACGAACCCAACGTGCGCGACGCCAAGTCACGCACACAGGCTCTACTCGCGCTCGGCGATCCGTTGCCGGTGAATCCGCCACTCGTCGCACGCGACGGTTTCCTCGGGCGTTCGCACCGCAACGTGAACATCGATCCGGCCGGCACGTTTGTCGCCATCCTCGACTACCTGCCGCAGGACGCGGGTCGTGCGACGGCAGTCGCGCACGTGCGCGCGGCCATTCGGCACCGCACCAAGGCGGCGACCACATACGGCGCGGGCCCGCGCTACCTGCACTCCACCGGACAGTTCCACAAGGGCGGCACCAACGCGGGACTGTTCCTGTTGCTGACCGGCGCGGACGCGACCGCCACGCCCGTCCCAGACGCGGACTACACGTTCAGCCGCCTCAAACACGCGCAGGCGCTCGGCGACTACGAGGCGCTCGTGGCGAACGGTCGGCACGTCGTCCATTTTCACGTCAGCGACGCGGACGCAGATTTCTCAACCGCGTTGGAGACACTGGTCAATGAGGCCATGAGGCAATGAGGCAATGAGGCAACGGCTCATTTCAACAGCGTGAGCCGCTTGCCTGATTCCTCTTCAACCACCTTGTGAAGACTATTCCCGTGTGCGTCCATGGTGACGATGGCCGGGAACTCCTTGACGCGAAGGTGCCACATCGCCTCAGGCGAGCCAAATTCGAGCAGCGAGACGTCGTCGACGCCTTCGATGCAGCGTGCGTAAAACTGCGCGGCGCCACCAATCGCGTTGAGATAGACGGCGCCGTGTTGCTTGAGCCCCGCTGACGTTTTCGCCCCCATCCCGCCCTTGCCCATCACGACGCGGATGCCGAACTTGCCGATGATGTCAGCCTGATACGGCTCCTCGCGCATGCTGGTGGTCGGCCCCGCTGCGGTGACCGTCCATGTGTCGCCGTCTTTTTTCACGACAGGGCCGCAGTGATAGAGCACGCCGCCTGAGAGATCGACCGGCGCGTCGTGTTGCATGAGGTGGTGATGCACGGCATCACGTCCGGTGTACATCCGACCCGAGATCAGCACGACGTCGCCGACCTTGAGACGGCGAATCGTCGCTTCATCAATCGGCGCCTGCAGCACGACCTCACGACCGGTTCGCGGGAAGCCTCCGGACTCACCCGGCTTGAGCATCGGTTCACTCGGGGTTTCGGGATCACGATAGAGCCACGTGGTGATCGCACCGGACGTGGCGTCCACCTGGACGCCGAGCCGCCGGAACGCCCAGCAGTCATATGCGACTGATACAAAGAAGCTGGCGGGCAGGCGGTTGAGCGCGCCGATCTTGCAGCCGATGAGGGAGGTCTCCCCACCAAATCCCATGGTGCCAATTTGCAGGCCGTTCACCGTCGCCATGATCTGCGCTTCCAGCTCGGCCAACCGGGGATCCTCGTTGACGTCGTCGAGCGTTCGAAACAACTGTTGCTTCGCGTGCTGGTACCCGGCGGTGCGATCGCCACCCAGACACACGCCGACGGCACCCGGGCTGCAGCCCTTGCCTTGCGCCTTCCAGATCGCGTGCAACACGCACTTGCGTACCCCTTCGAGGGAGCGATCGGCGCGCCCCAGGTGTTCGAGGTCCATCGGCAGGGCGTACTGCGCGTTGACGTTTTCGCAGCCGCCGCCCTTGAGCAGGAGCTTCACCTCGATGTCGTCGCGGTCCCACTGGTCAAAGTGGATGACCGGCATGCCCGGACCGAGATTGTTGCCGCTGTTTTCGCCGGTGATGGAGTCGACCGAGTTCGACCGCAACTTGCCTCGGCGGGTGGCCTCGGCAACCGCCTCACGAATCTCCTGGCGGACCCAGATCTGGCTCACGCCAATGGGCGTGTGCACTTCAAAGGTGGGCCAGCCGGTGTCCTGACAGAGGGGGCCCTCACACGACGCCGCCTGATCGATGTTCTCCGCGATCACGGCCAGCGCCTGAGCCCCGCGCGAGCCCGGCTCCTCCTGCCCCATCGCCCGCCGCATGGCCGCCCGCACGTCCGGGGGCAAATCGGTGGCGGTGCGGGTGATGAGTTCAACCATGCTGTCGCGAAACGTCGATGCCATCCAGAAAGTCTACAATTACTGCCGTGCGAGCCGTTCTGCTGACCGTCATGATTTCCGGCCTGTGGGTGGCGCTCGACGCCGTGCCCCAGCAGCCACGAGCCGCGCACGGCCGACTGTTCCCGCCCGAGAAGCTGGGTGAGTTGGAAGGGCCGGACCGCGACGAGTGGCAGCAACCGGAACAGATCATGGACAAGCTCCTGATCGCCGACGGCTCCCGCGTGGGCGATATCGGTGCGGGCGGCGGCTGGTTCACCGTGCGACTCGCCCGCCGGGTCGGCCCGAACGGGCGCGTGTTTGCCGAAGACATCCAGCGGCAGATGATCGAGTCCATCCAGCGTCGTGTGGCGCGTGAGGGGCTGAGCAACGTGGAGCCAATCCTCGGCACCCCGCTCGATCCGCGGTTGCCTGAGGGTCTCGATGCCGTGCTGATCGTCGACACGTACCCGCAGCTCGATGATCCGGTGGGACTGATGACCCACGTCAGACGATCCCTCAAACCCAACGGACGCCTCGGCATCGTGGACTTCAAGAAGGATGTGCTGGGTCCCGGACCCGATCTCGATGAACGCATCGAGCCTGAGATCATCATTCGCGACGCCGAACGAGCCGGCCTCAAACTGCAGGCGCACGAGACATTCCTGCGCTACCAATATCTGCTGGTGTTCACGCCGCGCTGATGTCATCACTTCCCGGTTTTTTCGGCACACACCAGCCGGCCATTACGCGCGCAATTGACGCCTTTGTGCCGGCGTCCACCGGCGCTCCTGTCGTGGACGCCATGCGATACACGCTGCTCGCCCCCTCCAAGCGGGTGCGCGCGGTGCTCGTGCTGCTGTCGGCGGAACTGTGTGGATCCTCCGCGCGCGCGATGCCGGCCGCCTGCGCAGTCGAGGCCATCCACGGCGCGTCGCTGATCCTTGACGACCTGCCGTGTATGGACGATGCGCCGCTGCGGCGGGGACGACCATCGGCACACGTCGAGTTTGGTGAGGCGGTCGCGGTGCTGGCCGCGTTTGGCCTGTTGAATGACGCGTACGGCCATCTTGCGCGTGCCTACGAACCCGCGCTCGCGGCGAAGATCACGACGCTGTACGCCGATGCGGTCGGCCTGGATGGGCTGGTGGCCGGCCAGGCGGAAGACGTGCTCGCCACCGACACAACGTTGACGTTCGACACCCTCGAACGGATCCATCGTCGTAAAACCGGTGTGTTGTTCAGTGCGGCGGCCACTGCAGGCGCGTTGTCGGCAGGGGGATCGGCAGACGACATTGCGGCGCTCACGGCGTACGCCAAGAACCTCGGCCTGGCGTTTCAGATCGTTGACGACCTGCTCGACGTCACGGGCACACCGGAAGAAACCGGGAAAGCCGTCAGGAGTGACGTGCGCAAGACCACGTTTGTCTCGTTGAGCGGCGTGGACGGCGCGCGCGAACTGGCGCTGGAGTTGTGCCGCACCGCGGCCGGCGCCCTGGCCCCGTTTGGCCGACGCGCGGCCCACCTTTCCGAACTCGCGGAGTTCGTCGCGCAACGGAGGCTGTAGCGCGTGGCATCCGTACCTCCGTCAGGCGACGTCGACGCGCTGCGCGAGCGCCTACGCGCGCTCGGATACCTCGACGCGCGCGTGGACCGTTTTGTGCTCGGTGGTGCCGCCTCGCGATCACGCGCAGCCTCACTCGCCCTCGCGGCGTCAGTGCGGATCGGCCTGCTCGCGGGTGTCATTCTTGGACCGGCCGCGGTCATCGGCATTGCCACACGCGCGCCCGGCCTGGTCACCAGTGTCACCGACGCCATGGTGCTGGCGGCGTATCTCACGGTGCCGTTTGGTCTCGCGTCAGCCGTGCTCGCGTGTGTCGCCATCCTCACGGCCGGGTGGCTGGCGCGACAGACCGCGTCTGATCCTGAATTTCCGGCACGGGCGAGGCGCGCGGCGATTGCCGCCGGGCTGATGGTCGCGGCTGTGTGCCTGGCGTATCTCACGTTGTGGTGGCGCGCGGCGGTGCCGCCGGACGCGTGGGCGATGCAGGCCGTCGTGCTCGCGGTGGCCGCGGCGATCTCCGTGCTCATCGGCCATGTGGTGACGATCAGCGTGCTGGCCTATCTCGCACGTCTCGGTCTCGCAGGGCTGCCGGTCGGCTCGCCACTCTCCTCGTGGCGCGCGGTCGTTCCCGCTGGCGCGGTCGCGTTGATCGGTGCGATGGTGCTGATCCGGACGCTTGCGCCGGTGGCGGCACCAGAGTCAGCCCCACCGCCGGCCCTCACCGTGGTGCCCACCGGCGTGCGCGCGGTGGTCGTCGCCATTGATGGCGTGGACGTGTCGACGCTCACGCGCCTGCGCGCCTCCGGCGGACTGCCGACGTTTGACCGTCTCGTGTCTGGCGCATCCGTCGGACTCGCGGTCAGTACGGATCGTGATCCCGCGCAAGTATGGACCACGCTGGCCACGGGACAGCCGCCCGAGCGCCACGGCATTCGTGCGCTTGAAGGGCGGCAACTCGCGGGCGTCGAAGGACGCGTCGGCGCGGACTCGCCCGGGATGTCGATGTTGACCACCGCCACCGACCTGCTGCGTCTCACCCGCCCGACGATCGCATCGGGTGAAGAGCGCCGCGTCCCGAGTTTCTGGGAAGTGGCGGCGTCGGCCGGCTTGCGCACGGCCGTGGTGCACTGGTGGGCAACGTGGCCCGCGGCGGGGACGCTCGGGACGGTCCTGTCGGATCGCGCGATCCTTCGCCTCGAACAAGGGGGAGAGTTGGCCGCTGAGATCGCGCCCGCGTCCATCTACCCCTCTCTGCTCGCGTCAGCGTCGGTGCGCATGGCCCGCGTGAACGAGGTGGCGGCCTCAGCCGCGCTCGGCCTCTCGCCGGAGATCGCAGCCATCATCGAACGGTCGGCCAGGCTGGACGCCACGGTGCTCGACCTCGCGACCGACTCGACGGTGGGCTCCCAGGATTTGCTGGTCGTGTACCTGCCCGGCCTCGACATCGCGCAACACGCGCTTTTCCCGGCTGCGCCAAGCGACACGCTGGCCCCGGCGGCCGCGGCCGAACGTGTGCGGGCCCTCGAGGGCTACTACGCGTTTCTTGACGGAGCGTTGGGCCGAACCGTCGTAACGTCGGGCGGTCCGACACACCTGACGTGGCTGGTCACACAACCCGGTCGTGTCGCGGGTGGCGCGGCAGGCACCCAGGCGCTGATGGCCATCTCAGGCCCAGGCGCGGGCCTCGACACCACCTCTGAGGTCGTCTCTGCCGAAGCGCTCGCACCCACCGTGCTGCGCGCACTCGGTGTCCCCGTGGCCGCGGATCTTCCCGCGTCGTCAGTCGAGTCGTTGTTTGCTGACGCGTTCAAAACGACGTTCGTCGTGCGCTCGGTGTCCACCTACGGTGAGCGCCGCGTGGGATCCGTACAGACCACGGGCAAGCCGCTCGATCGGGAAATGATCGAACGGATGCGAAGCCTGGGGTACGTCAGGTAGTCCAGGAGTCAGGGGGGCCGGGGATTCGATTCAGCTGCGAACCCAGCGCGCGGCGCGGGGCAAGGCCATCGCGGCGATCAGCACCTTGACGAGGTCGGCGACGATGAACGGGGCGATGCCCTGGGCAAACGCGGCGCCCAGTGACGGCGCGAAGCGGGTCATCCAGGCGAAACCACCGAGATAGATCATCGCGAGACCGGCCAGCAGCGCCACCGACGCGCGAAGGAAGGAGCGATCCCATCCACGCTCAGCCAGGTACCCAGCCGCAAACGCAGCCATCGGGTAGGCCAAAAGATATCCGCCCGTCGGACCGAGCAACCGACCCGCGCCGGGAGGCAGCACCAGCGATGGCGCAAACACCTGCAACCCGGCAATGCCTGCGGCCAGATACGCCATCTGCGCGGCGGCGCCGAGGCGCGAGCCAAGCACGGCACCGGAAAGGATGACCACCAGCGGCGTCAGCGTGAAGGGCACCGCTGTGAACGGCAGCACCACGGTGAACTGCGCGGCCGTGGCCGTCAACGCGACCGCCAGACCTACCGCAGCGACGCGCACAGCCGGCGCCAGGGACGCACCCGACGCGCCAACGGATGTGCCAAGGGACGATTCGAGCAAAGAGCCGCGAGCAGAAGAAGCTGACATAGGTCAGAATTCTAAGCGAATGGTCGTGGCACTGACAATCGCCGGCAGTGATTCGGGGGGCGGCGCCGGCATTCAGGCCGACCTGAAGACGTTTGCCGCCCACGGGGTCTTCGGGACGTCGGCCATCACCGCCATCACCGCCCAGAACACGCGCGGGGTCTCTGCCGTGACAGCACTCGACCCGGCGCTGGTTGTCGCTCAGATTGACGCCGTCGCGACCGACCTTCGGCCTCGCGCCACCAAAATCGGCATGTTGGCCAACGCCGCGATCATCAACGCGGTCGCCGACGCCATCACTCGGCATCAGCTCACCAACGTCGTGCTCGACCCCGTGATGGTCGCCAAAGGCGGGGATCACCTGCTGGAGGCCGCTGCGGTGGCCGCACTGCGCGACGTGTTGCTGCCGCTGGCTGACGTCCTGACGCCGAATATGCCCGAGGCCGAGGTGCTGACCGGCCTCACGATTCGATCCGTCGACGACATGAAACAGGCGGCCGCGCGCCTGATCACGCTCGGCGCCCGCGCCGTGATCGTCAAGGGCGGCCACCTGGATGGAGCGGCGACCGACATCTGGCACGACGGCACGCGTTGGATTGAGATATCGACGCCGCGCATCGACACCATCCATACACACGGCACGGGCTGCACATTCTCCTCGGCGATCGCCGCGGGCCTGGCGAACGATCTCGACATCGAGGCGGCGATTCGTCAGGCGAAGGACTACGTGACCGGCGCGATTGCACACGCGCCCGGACTCGGTGGCGGACACGGACCGCTGCAACATTTTTGGAGGACACATGTTTAACGCAGATACCTACACGCAGCGTCGCACCCGTCTGAAGAAGGACGTCGGGTCCGGGCTTGTCCTGTTCCTGGGCAACGACGAAGTTGGCCGCACGTATGCCGCGTCGACCTACCCATTCCGGCAGGACAGCACCTTCCTCTACTTCTGGGGCGTGGACCAGCCCGGCCTCGCCGCGTTGATCGATGTCGACGCGGATTCGGATGTCCTTGTGGGCGAGGAAGCCACGATGACGGACGTGGTGTGGTCGGGGCCGTTGCCGTCACTCGCGGAACGTGGTGCCGTTTCTGGCGTCACGAAGGTGATCACGCCAGCTACCCTGCAGGAACACCTGTCAGCTGCCGTGCTCAGCGGCCGCACGGTGCACTACCTGGCGCCGTACCGTTCGGATCACACGGTGAAGATCGCGGCGTGGCTCGGTCTGGCGAACAGCGCGGTCACACCGGGCCGTTCGGACAGTTTCCACAAAGCGGTCATCGCGCAGCGCAACTACAAGAGCGCGGCGGAACTTGCCGAGATGGAGCGCGCGGTTGGCGTGTCCAAGGCGATGTACGCCGCTGCGATGTCTGCAGCGAAGCCGGGAAAGTTCGAGTACGAGATCGTCGCGGAGATCGAACGCGTCGCTGTCGCCGCCGGCGGCACGTTCTCGTTCCTGCCGATCTGTTCGGTGCATGGCGAAACACTGCACAATCCCTATTACCGAAACCAGATCAAGGCCGGCGACGTGATGGTGCTCGACTCCGGCGCGGAAACCGCCAACGCCTATGCCAGCGACATCACCCGCACGTTGCCGATTGGCGGCACGTTCACACCGCAGCAGCGTCTGATCTACGAGATCGTCCTGCGCGCGGAAATGGGGGCGATCGCCGCCGTCACGCCGGGCGTCGCGTATCGCGACGTGCACCTCGGTGCCGCGCGCTCGATCGTCGTCGACCTGACGGCTGCGGGCCTCATGAAGGGTGACCCGGACGCGGCGGTCGCGGCCGGTGCCCATGCGCTGTTTTTTCCGCATGGCCTGGGTCACATGATCGGCCTTGATGTGCACGACATGGAGAACCTCGGTGAGGAATTCGTCGGGTACGGTCACGGGTTCACGCGAAGCACACAGTTTGGCCTCGCCTACCTGCGTCTGGCGCGCACGCTCGAACCCGGATTTACGTTGACGGTTGAACCGGGCGTCTACTTCGTCCCCGCACTCATCGACCAGTGGAAGGCCGACGGCACCAATGCCGAGTTCCTCAACTTTGTGGAAATCGAGAAGTTCAGAGACGCACGCGGGTATCGCGTTGAAGACAACGTCGTCGTTACGGACGCCGGCTGCCGGGTGCTTGGCCCGGCCATTCCCAAAACCGTCGCCGACGTCGAGGCGGCGTGCGCTGACTGATCGTCTGGCCGCGTCGGTATACTAACGGGATGCTTGCGGTGACCCCCGCCCCCCTGTCGATCGATGCGCTGACAACGGCGGTCGAAGGGGTCGTACGCCTGCGCGGTGAGGGGTGTGGGGCCCTGGCGTCGTTCCTCGGGGTCGTCCGCGCCACCCACCAGGGGCGCGTGGTTCAGTACTTGGACTACGAGGCCTTTGACGCACTCGCCGTGCGGACCTTTGAACAGATCCGCGACGAGGCGCGTGCGCGCTGGCCGGAGGCCGAACTCGCCATCGTCCATCGTACCGGGCGTTTGCAGATTGGTGACGCCAGCATCGCCATCGTCGCCGCCACCGCCCATCGCGCGGATGCCTTTGCCGTGTGCCGGTATGCGATTGAACGCGTGAAACAGATCACGCCAGTCTGGAAACACGAGTTTTTCGCTGACGGCGATGCGTGGGTTGAGGGTGCGGTCGCCGATCCGCAGGACGAAGACGCGCGTGAGAAAGCGATGGCCATCGCATGCGCGTGACGGTTCGTCTATTTGCCCGGCTGCGCGAGATCGCCGGTCGGGAGTCGTGGGACATCGAGGTTCCCGCAGGCTCGACCGCCGGCGACGCGTGGGCATCGGTCACCGCCGGCACCCCCGCGTTGGCGCCGTTTGACCGCGCGATTTCCGTGGCGGTGAACGCCAGTTTTGCCCGCATGTCGCGCCCCCTCAGTGAGGGAGACGATGTGGCGTTTTTGCCGCCGGTGTCCGGCGGATGATGGAACAACGATGACTCCGCAGGTTCGCGAAAAACTCAAACTGGAAGAAGCCCGCTACAACATGTTGTTGGCGCAGGTCTCCGACCCGACCGTGCAATCGGATGCGGCGGCGTACCGCAAGCTCTCGAAAGAGCTCTCGGAACTGCAGCCCGTGGTGGAGGGTTTCCGTGACTGGCTGAAGCTCGACCAGCAGGCCGCCGAGAACCGCGAGCTCGTGCAGGGAGACGACGCCGAGATGGCGGCGATGGCGAAGGAAGAGCTGCCGGGCCTCGATGAACAACTTGAGAAGCTCGAGGGACGGCTGCGGCTCCTGCTGGTGCCACGCGATCCGAATGACGACCGCAACATCGTGCTTGAAATCCGGGCCGGCACCGGTGGCGACGAAGCCGCGCTGTTTGCCGGCGACCTCTATCGCATGTATTCGCGGTACGCCGAGCGGCAAGGGTGGAAGATCGACGTCCACAACATCAGCGAAAACGGCATCGGTGGCTTGAAGGAAGTCGTGGCGTCGGTCGAAGGCCGCAGCGTCTATGGCCAACTGAAACACGAAAGCGGCGTGCATCGTGTGCAGCGCGTGCCGACCACCGAAGCCAGTGGACGCATTCACACGTCAACGGCGACGGTCGCGGTGCTTCCCGAAGCCGAGGAAGTGGACATCCACATCGAGGCCAAGGATCTGCGCATCGACACGTTCTGCTCGAGCGGCCCAGGCGGCCAGAGCGTCAACACGACGTACTCTGCCGTGCGAATCACGCACTTGCCGACCAACACGGTGGTGTCGCAGCAGGATGAAAAATCGCAGATCAAGAACCGTCAGAAGGCGATGAAGGTCTTGCGCGCGCGTCTCTATGAGATGGAAATGCGGAAGCAGCACGAAGCCATCGCCAAGGAACGGCGCGGACAGGTCGGCACGGGCGAACGGTCTGAAAAAATTCGCACGTACAACTTCAAGGAAAACCGTGTCACCGACCATCGCATCAACTTCACGATGCACCAGTTGCAATACGCACTCGATGGAGACATCGCGGAGCTCATCGACCAGATGAACCAGCACGTGCAGGCCGAGAAGCTCAAACAGGCGACCGAGGAGTCTGGGCCGAACTGATGCCGAGCATTCTCGCCACCGTCGCACTGGGTTCCATCGCGCTGCGGGACGCGGGCTTTGCTGCGGAAGACGCGGACGTCGATGCCAGTGTGATTGCGCGTGGGCTGCTTGGGTGGACTCTCGCCGACTGGATATCGCAAAAAAACAAACAGACTGAAGAACCGTTCGGTGGCGCCTACCACGCGCTGATTGCCCGCCGCGCCACGAGGGAGCCTGTCGCATACCTGCTGGGCTCCAAGGAGTTCTACGGTCGGCCCTTTGCAGTGCAGTCGGGCGTGTTGATCCCCAGACCTGAGACGGAACTATTGGTTGAAGTTGCGCTTGAATGGGCTGAGGCGATCGAAGCCAAGCGCATCGCCGACGTGGGCACCGGCTCCGGGTGTGTGGCGATCACACTCGCGCTCGAACATCCCGGGCTCTCGATCATCGCGACCGATCGATCACCCGACGCGCTCGTGATCGCCAAGGCCAACGCCGAGGCTCTGGGCGCCGCCACTGCGATCGACTGGCGCGAGACTGATCTGCTCAACGGCGTCACGGGACCACTCGATCTGATCGTGTCCAACCCGCCGTATGTGCCGACGCGTGACCGCGATACGCTCTCCGCCGACGTCCGTGACTTCGAGCCGTCACTGGCGCTGTTCGGAGGCGACGATGGCCTCGATGTCGTCAGGCGTCTCATCCCGCAGGCCATCTCCCGCCTGCGGCCCGGCGGCGCGCTCATCATGGAAGTCGGCGAAGGTCAGTGGGCCGCCGTGACGACCCTGCTCGAACAGTCCGACTGCGCGTCCGTTGATTGGCACGTCGACCTCCAGGGCATTCCCAGGGTCGTCGCTGCGGCCCGCTGATGGTCCACGGTCCGACGGGGCTTGCCCGGGTGCCACTGGACTATTCGCCCTCAGTCTTCACGACAGCACTCACTCGAACCAGGAGAGCGTCGACGCGGTCAGCGAGTTCTGTGCGGTCAAGTGCTTCTTCGTCCTGATAGAGAGACTCGTAGCGGTACTGCACCGCAAAAGCATTCAGATCGACGAACGCCTCTATAACACTCGTCTCCACTGCCCGCTGGGCCAACAGGTCAAGGAGCTGCTTGATGTCATGGGTCTTTGGATACCTGACTCCGAGCCACGCCAGCCAGGCCTTCAGGGCCTTCTCTACCGCCTGCTGCGCATGAAATCCGAAAATCTCATCGGAGAACGTCTCGCCGTCGAACATGCCCCGGAGCGCTCGGGCGTCCCGATGAGCCGCCTCAAGCATTGTTCTACCGTGTTCGTGGTCGCTCATAGACGACGGCCCCCTCTTCGAGGGCCCGAGACAGAACATGGTTTGTCGTGTGACGCCACTGATCGAGTTCACGCGTGTCAAAGACCAAGACGTCCACCGGCCACCGGCCTGGAGGAATGGCACGCCGAATGTCCCCAATCATCCGGCGTCGGCTTCTTGTTGACGAAAAGGGCGCATCATCGATGACGAGCAGATCGACGTCAGAGTCGGGACCAGCCGTTCCTCGAGCTTGTGAACCAAACACGACGATCATGACCGGATCCAATACGCGCAACACCGAGGTTTTGAGGCTCTCAACGACCCCGATGTCAAGCGCGCCAATCGCACCCATTGGTGTGGCAGCCATGCCTCCGATGATACAGCGACCACGACCGGTGTGCGTAGAGCGACGCTGGCGTCCACGGTCCGACAAGGCTTGCCCGCCGGAGCCTTGGCGCAGGCGGGTCCAGGGTCCAAGGTTCCACGGAGCCACGGAGCCACGGCATAATCAGCACATGACCAACTGCCTGTTCTGCCGGATCATCGCCGGGGAGATTCCGGCGAAGAAGGTGTACGAGGACGACGACCTGTTGGCGTTTGAGGACATCAATCCTCAGGCCCCGATGCACGTGCTCGTAATTCCCAGAGTGCACGTGGCGACGCTCAACGACCTCAGTGCTGCGCATGAGCCGCTGATCGGCGCGATGGTTCGCGCCGCCGCGCACATCGCGAAGGAGCGCGGTTTCGCTGACAGCGGATACCGCACGGTGTTCAACTGCAACGCCGCCGCCGGCCAGACGGTCTTTCACATCCATCTGCATGTGCTCGGCGGTCGCACGTTGGCCTGGCCGCCGGGGTAGTCCAGGGGTCCAGAGGTCCAGGGGTCCGTTGCATTTAATGTGCAATGTGCAGTATATCTTTCCCGCATGGGCGACTACCTTGGCGAATTTGAGCAACTGGTCCTGCTGGCATTGGCGCGATTGGGAGACGACGCGTATGGCGTGACCATTCGAGACACCCTGCTGGAGCGCACCGGTCGCGAGGCGTCGTTTGGCGCGATCTACAGCACACTTCGCCGCATGGAACAGAAGGGCCTCGTCGTAGCGACGATGGGTGAACCCGAGGCCGTGCGGGGTGGTCGCGCGAAGAAGTTCGTCGCACTCACCCCCCGCGGCAAGGCCGCACTGCGCGAATCACACTCGGCGGTCGTGCGTATGGCCGAAGGCGTGGCCGGCCTCAAACGCTGAAGGTGCACATGCGAATCTTCCTCAAGCAATTGCTGCGGATTGGGCGCTCACACATCGACCATGCGGCCCTGGTTGGCGACCTCGACGAGGAATATGAACGACGACGTGCGCAGTCTCCGGCCGCCGCGACGCGCTGGTATCTGCGCGAGACCATTTCAGCGTTCCTGTATGCGCTTCGTGATCTGACACACCTCGGCGGCGCGCTGGGCGAGGCGCGACAGGACGTCCGGTACGGTGTTCGTCAGCTCACACGCCAAGTGGGCTCCACCGGCGTCGCGGTCGTCACCCTGGCTCTAGGCATCGGTGCCGTCACCGCGATCTTCTCTGTCATCGATGCGACGATGCTCAGGCCGCTGCCGTACCCCGCGCCCCATGAACTGGTCGACATCCTCGTCGATGCGCCTGTCATGAACGGTCGTGCCGGACGCATGTCTCCGTCCATGGAAGACCTCGAACGCCTCCGCGAATCCACTGACCTCTTCTCCACTGTCGCAGGCTGGGGAAGCGGGCCACGTGAGCTCGTGACACATCCGGAAACCGAACGTCTCAGCATTCTGCGTGTCACCCACGATTACCTTCCGATGCACGGCGTGAGGCCGGTACTTGGACGAAGCCTTGATCAGCGCGATATGGACCCTGGCGCCCCGATGGTGGCTCTTATCAGTCACGCGCACTGGCAGCTGCGCTACGGCGGCCGGACCGACGTCGTGAATGAGTTCGTGAGATTCGACACAGGCCCCGTGCCCATCGTCGGCGTGCTCCCGGCATGGTTTAAACCTCGAACACCGGTCCTGCAACCGCTGAGACTTCCGGCATCCTTTCACGCGTTGCGTGGGTCGGGCCGGCTGTCGGTACAGGCACGCCTGCAGGACGATGTGACACCTGAACGTGCGGCTGAACGACTTTCGGCGCAGCTCGGCGTGGGCGTCACCGTGCGATCGCGGGCGAACAAAGCCAGTGCCGATGCGCGCACGACCGTCACTATTCTTGGCGCCGCCGTGGCGCTCATCGTCTTGATCGCGTGCGTCAACGTGGCTGGGCTGCTGCTCGCTCGGGGAGCGAACCGGCACTCCGAGTTGGCCGTGCGCGCGTCGCTTGGAGCGAGTCGCATCCGCCTCATCCGGCAGATGTTGACCGAAAGTCTGGTGCTGGCGGTTCCGGCAGCCGCGCTTGGAATGACGCTCGCGTGGGCGACACTCGACATTCTGATCGCCAACCTCCCACTGTTGCCGACAGACTCGCCAATCACGCTGAATATGGGTGTCCTCTGTGCCACGATCGCGCTTCTGATCCCGGTGACGCTGTTGGTGGGGCTTGTGCCGGCGCTCCGGCTCTCCCGCGTCCAGTTCAGTCAGACGCTGGCGCGTCGGAATCGCAGCGGAGGTGAAGCCCTCTCCACACGCGGGGGGCAGTGGCTGATCGCGATCGAGGTGGCCCTGGCCGTGGTGATGGTGACCGGTGCGGCGCTCATGTTGCGCACGGTCGCGCGGATCAATGCGGTGGATCTGGGTTTCGAGCCGTCGGGTCTGATCACGATGCAGGTCTTGCCGCTGGACGGTGACGGCCTCGCGCATGCGAACTACTACTCGGGCCTGCTGCGAAATGTTCGTGCGCTGCCAGGCGTGGAGACCGCGGGGCTGGTGGACGACGTGCCGCTGGTCGTGTCGTTCAAGTTCGCGCTTGTGACGGGAGCCGGGGCGCCGTTGCCAACCATCGCCTACCGCTCCACACCGGGGTATCTTGATTCGCTCAATCCAAGACTTCGTGCGGGTCGTTTTCCGAGCGAAGACGACGTCCGTGGACAGGCCGGCGGTGTGGTGGTGAGTGAGTCCGCAGCCAGACGGCTGTTCCCTGACGGCGCGGCGGTGGGACGGGAGATCACCCACGGAAAGGACCCCAGGCCGTGGTCGATCGTAGGTGTCATTGCAGATCTGCGTCACGAGGGTCCGTTGCCGCTCGACGTGCCTGGCGACTCTGCCATGTATACCTCGCAGGTGTTTTTTCCAATGGAAGCCGACGCACTGAACGTCAAGGCGCCAATGACCCTGGTGGTGCGGCCGAAGCCTGGCGCTTCCCTCACGCCGGACGTCGTCAAGCAAGCGGCGACGTCAGTGGGGCCGCGTGTGCTCATCGAACGTGTGCGCACGGGAGACCAGTTGTTCGGTGCCAACATCCTCGAAACGCGGCAGAGGACCTGGCTCCTGGGAATGCTCGGCGGACTTGGATTCGTGTTGGCGCTGGCCGGCATCTTCGGCACCACCGCCTACGCTGTGACACGACGCACCGGGGAAATTGGTGTGCGAATGGCATTTGGCGCCAGGCCTGGTCAGGTTGTGAGGACGATGGTGCGAGACGCGGCGCTGCCGATTGTGCTGGGCGCAGTCGTTGGATTGGGAATGGCTGCGTACGCCATGCGGTCGATCGAGAGCTTCCTGTTCCAGGTGGCGCCCGCAGATCCCGCCACGCTCATCGGCGTTGCGGCCCTCTTGGTCATGGTGGGCTCGCTGGCCGCGTGGATCCCCGCGATGCGCGCCGCGCGCGTGGATCCCATCACGGCTCTACGCAGCCACTGAAGGCCACCCTCTGTGACTGTATTGATACGGCAGGACCGTCGTGTTGGTGGCGTTCTGAACACCGGGCCGGTCCCCTGGGCTAACTTAACTAAGCACAGCCGAAGCCCTGTCCGGCCTTTTCCCTTACCGTCGCAGCCATTCGCCGAAGACCGAGGCGATGAGAGCTTCGTCCGCGTAGAAGCTGGTCGCCCGGAGTTTGTCGAGCACATCAGCGACGTTGACCACGCCCTGCTCTGCCCCGGCACGGAGCACACCCAGTGTCCCGGTGACCCGAAGATTGCGACGCTTCGCCTCCACGCGCCCGGCCGCCTCATCAATCAATAACAGATCGGCCAAAAGTGAACCCGCCAGCGCAATGGCCGCTCGTTCACCCAGGTCCAAGTCATCGGTAACTGACGCTATCTGGCCCGGTGACACAGCCGTCACAACTGCCCACTCAGGCGGATGCGCGATCCATGTACTCACAATCACGGGAGAGCTCGCGGCGCTCAACTCACTGGCGACAGGTTCAGGAATGACCACCTGCCCGTAGAAGCGCCGTAGTAATAGGATCTGGTCGACCAGAAGCAGGTAATGGAGGGGCCCGCTGTCAGCGACAACGATCATCGCCTCGGAAGAATCCCAAGCTCTCGATGCGCCGACAAGTCGCCTTCAAGGTCCTCGGCAGTGTAGCGGAGAGGCACCTGATGTTCCTTCAGCAGGGCATGAACCTGAAAACGCGTATCGAACTTCAGGACACGACGGACCTGGCTCTCATTCAGCGCGCCCGAGCGATAGGCCTCAACGGCAACGGCTTCAAGTGACCGTCGAGGCACGTTCCCCCACTGGCCTCGGAGGGCAGCCAGAATATCGTCGGGTAGGCTGATCGTGACTTCCATGGTGCCGGTCCATTCTACGCCTCTTCGGAGTCCTGCACGGCCTTGGTACGAGACCGAGTGCCTCGGGCACGTGGGATGGCCGGACGCCTGACCGGTCTCAAGCGCTGAGGGCCGGATGCGTCGCCCCAACGCCGTCGCGCCTGCGCCGCGCCGACGGCACCTGCCCGCTTCTCGAACAGATCCTTCAGGTCGGCTTCCACATCACTACGGCGATCGCCGAGGCGGCAGAAGCGCAGGAGCAGTCGGCCGAGGATCGGGGGCTTCGAGGTGGGCACCACTACCCCCGCTCCTCGATCGTCCGCCAGATTTGCTCACGCACACGGCGGAGTTCGGCGGCGGTCTTGATACCGGCCGGAGTCACGGTGAACATCCGCTTCCGCTTCCCCCCGCGGGTGGCGGTGGGTTCACCGATCACCGATCGCACGAAGCCCTTGGCTTCGAGGCGATCAAGTGCGGCATACACGGCGCCGATCGAGGCCCGGCGTCCGGTGGCTGCTTCCACAAACTGCTGAACCGGTACGCCGTAGGTGGATTCGCCGAGGGCGCGCACCGCGAGCAGCGTGAATTCTTCAAATTCGCCGAGACGCTCCTGCGGCATGCCGGAGAGGCTACCAAATTACTTCGCTTTATAGGAAGTAATGCAATCCGCGGGTGTCAGAGATCGAGCCAGCGCCTGAGCGCGTCCGACACTGCACCAAGTTCCTCGGTGTCGCAGCGGCCGATGGCTCGGCTCACGGCTGCCCGGGGCACGCTCACGATCTTGTCCGTCATCACCTGGGAGGGCAGGTCAAGTCCGGTGCGCGATCCGGGAGGGAGCGTAATGCGGAACAGGGGTGCGTCAATGAAGTCCGACGTGATCGGGCAGATCGTGACACTGGCGTGCGTGTCGTTGAAGAGGTCGGACTGCACATGAAGAGGGGGTCGTCGTGTCACTCACGCTCGCGGGACGGTCACCGTCGATGCAGGCGGTGGCAAACCACGTCGGCGGCGGTCACGCTGGTCCCCTGAAGGCACACTTCCAGCGGCCCGCTGTCGCAGGATCGCTGGAATCCGCTCGCTCAGTCGTAGGCAGAATCGCCAATCGATTCGGAATCAGCCTCCCACGGCAGCGGCGGCGCGCGCCCCGCACGAGGCACCGGCACCACGTCCGACAGGCCCAGATGCCGCAGGATGCGCCCGTCATCCGCCCCGCACCGGAACCGCGCGAAGCCGGCTGCCAGACACCCAACCACGGCATCCCCTGGCCATCGCGGTGGTCTGCCACCGCTCTGCTCCGGGCGACGCGGACAATAGCTGAGCGACGACGACATCGCTTGGGATCGGAGCAAGTCCGGTGCCCACCGTGGTCCGGGCCACCAGGCAGCCCTTCCTGCCCGGCCTTGTTCCTATCGGCTCCCAATCTTGCTGACATCGATTGTCCACACGCCGCGGCCGTGCGTCCCGATGACGAGCATCCTGTCGCGCGGGTGGACGATGAAGTCCATGACGGCAACTGAAGGAAGATTGCCGCCGAGCACGTCCCACCGCGCACCGCCATTCGTCGTCACGTAGACGCCGAAGTCATTCGCGGCGTACAGCACATTCGGGCTCACCGGATCTTCGCGAATCATGTTGATGGGCCCGCCCGGAATGTTGCCCGCGATGCTCTTGAAGGTCTTGCCGTAGTCGATTGATTTGTAGATGCGTGGGGCGAAATCCTCGTCGTATCGACCCTGCTGCGCGACGTAGACCGTCCCTTCGTCGTGCTGCGACGCCACCACCTTGGCGATCCACTGTTTCTTCGGCAAGTTCGCTGTCAATTCCCTGAACTCCTTGCCGTCGTCGACCGATGCCCACAGACGCCCGTCGTCGGTGCCGGTCTAGATGAGCCCCTTCTTCTTCGGCGACTCAGAGATGGTGATGACAAGCTGGTGCGGAACATCGCCGATCTTCGCCTTGTCGTTGTAGCTCATGTCGGCGCTGAGTTTCTCCCACGTGTCGCCGCAACGTGATCGGCCCTGTGTCTGATAATCCCACGTTACGTCAGGGAAACACCCACTTCATACGGACTATCGGCGGTCGCTCACGCCGTGCTTCTTGGCGACCTCCGGCACGCTCTTCTGGTTCGCCTCGCGCAGGATGCGCACCATCTGGTCTTCGGTAAATCGTGACTTCTTCATGACTCCCTCGTGGCTCCGAGGGCGCCATTCTCTCAGGCTTCAGCTGGTCCGGAAAACACCCAGCAGGTCATCGCGCACCATCCGTACGGCCCGCTCTCGGACTTCTCGGGAATACTTTCTCGGTATTGCCATCGGCTTCATCCTCTCAAGAAATGAGCCCTCCGACGAAACCGGCACGGTTCAGGTGTTCATAATCTCATCGACTATATTAGAAAGATGAATTCAATCTGGGAAAAAGCCGCCTCACGTCTGAAAGGGAACCTTCTGCTGACTCCAGGAACCCCTTAATGCGGACTATTATCGCGCTGAAGGCCTATGTCCGCCGGTCCCCCAGACTGCTGACCGCAGCCGTGTTCGTCTACAACGTATGGCACCGTAACTCAGCGCGCGTAGAGAGGGGCAACCGGCTGGTGAACGACGGAGTGCTGTTGAGGAGCGTCACGGTTCGCGTCGCCGGCACGAGCAACACCATTGAGCTGGGCAGCGGCGCGCGGCTCACCGACACCGTGATCTCCATCGAAGGGGAGGGGCACCTGCTGCGGATTGAGCGCGACTGTGTGATCCGTAATAGCGGCTTTTACCTCGAAGACCGCGGCAATCGCATCGTGATCGGATCGAACACTACGGTGGAGGGAGCCGACTTTTCCGCCGGGGACGCACGGACGGAGATTACCGTCGGGTCAGACTGCATGTTCTCACAGCACATTCAAATTAGAACCGGCGATGCTCACAGCATCATCGACGAACAGACAGGGCGGCGTATCAACCATGCGCGCAGCGTGAATATTGGCGCGCATGTCTGGATTGGAGCCGACTCGAAGATTCTGAAGGGTTCGGCGATCGGCGAAAACGCCATCGTAGCGATCGGCTCCATCGTCACGGGGGCCGTTGAGCCAGGATCGATCGTCGGCGGTGCTCCGGCAAGAGTCCTCAAGCGAGGTGTCACGTGGCGGCGCGAGCGGATTGCGTTGGACGGCTATGACGATGACCTCTCCACTGCGGCGCCGGGTGCGACCGTCGATCAACCTTGAAGGTGGCACTTCCAATATGCGCATTCTGATTACCGGCGGCCGGCTGCCTCGGATCTAACATCATCGAGAAGTACCTGCCGCAGGTCACGAAATCTGCATCATCGACAACTTCGCGACCGGCAAACGCGAGCTGGCCTCCAGCGTCCCGGACTGGATGTCGTGGAAGGCTCGATCGCCGATCGCGCGCTGGTGGGAGACATTTGCGCGCTTTCGTCCAACCCACGTGATTTGACCTGCTCGGTGTTTTTCGGACCAGCTGAACTTGAGACAATGGCGCTCCCGCATCCCCGAGGGAGCGAGGAAGACATCACGATTTACTGAAGAGCAGATGGTCAAGATATGCGCGAGGCGGATAGCAAAACGAGAGCGAAACCAAGCGCGGCGTCCTGAATCATCAGGTCGAAGTCCTGACGCCAGCGATGCTTGATGTCGGACTCGGTTTGGAGGGTTCGCGCCTTCTGCGGGTCGACCTGTTGCGGACGGGCATCCTGCGCGTTGTCGAGAATATTGATATAGTGGAGGAGTTGTCGGGCGCCCAGCTTATTCGCTCCGGTGCGGATCGACTGACGTTTCAGGAAGTGGGCAATAAGCTGACCGACCTCGTGCGCTCGCGGCTGGAGCCCCTCGGAGGCGGTGGCCGCTCAGGAACTCGCCAGTTACTGCCGACGATTGCAGGACGGGTTGCGCGGGTCCCACGGAATCTGATGACACCGGCCGAGGTTGACGAACGACTTTCGCAGCTCGTCGACCAGGGCAAGGCCTGACGAAACAGTTCAACGACCTGTAACAGGAGTTCTCGTGCGTGTCTCTGCGCGCTGCAGCAGCGATGTATCAGACCGAAAAACCTGTCACCACCGAGGTCTACCGGGGCCGATAGTCCGTATGAAGGGGCTGTTCCGGTGACATAACCTCGAGTTATCAGACACAGACTACGCACTGCTCACCGGGTCGTCGAGCATTTCGCACGCGCTGCGCTGTGGCGCGCAACTTGCCGAACTCACCAACGAACCGCGACCCGACTGGATGACGGCGAGCGTGCTGCTCGCGGATCTGGTGGCGACCCGACCCGATGCCTTCGAACCCAAGGACCGTTGGGCGATGGACTGGTACTACCCGGTGCTCTCCGGCGCACTCATCGGCGAAGAGGCCAAGGCGCGCCTGGCAGACAGTTGGGCGACGTTCGCGATGGAAGGCAAAGGCATTCGCTGTGTCAGCGACGAGCCGTGGATCACCGCCAGCGAAACCGCCGAGTGCGCGATCGCGTACGCCGCGATCGGTGATTTGAGCACCGCGATCGAATTACTCGACTGGACACGGCCGCATCGCCGCGCCGACGGCGCTTGCGACACAGGCATCGTCTACCCATCGCTTGTGCGTTTCCCCGCCGATGAAACCAGTGCGTACACCGGAGCCGCCGTCATCCTCGCCGCCGACGCAATCACCGGCGGCAGCGCGGCGAGCACCGTCTTCGTGCCGGGCGCCGACGCCTGAACGCCGGGCGCGGGGCGGTCGGTACGCTGAGGCCGTGAGCTTTCCAACAACCGCTGAACTCTCGTCACTTGCCAACGATGCTCTGCGCGCATGCGGTGCCACCGCGATGGGTAACGGCCCGCACGACGTACGCACACCAATCACTGGTGCAACGCTGGGTTCGGCCGATAGTCCGTATGAAGTGGGTGTTTCCCTGACGTAACGTGGGATTATCAGACACAGGGCCGATCACGTTGCCGCCTTGCGGGTGCATTCCGCAACACAGGGCAGACGCGTCTGGCCGACGACATTGTCAAGACCATGGACAAGGCCGGCTATGCCATTCGTGAAACCGATCCGTTCCAAGGCCAGACGGGCGCGACGCTGTCGCTTCGCGAGACGTCGCCGTATGTCAATCGCGTGCGTCTGCTGTGGGAGGCCATGCGGCAGTCGGTCATCGACATCTTTCCCGCTCCCCCAGGAATACCCAGCAGTGCCGACACCTACATCACGGCAGTCGAAGCGGTGTACGCCAACGATGCGTACCACTCGCTGTCGATCGAAGGCTATCGTGTCAGCGCAGAGTTGATTGATCGCGTGCGGCAGGGCCACTGGAATCCGGAGAGCACCTCCGGGGACCGCGAGAACCGCAACGCGCTCGCCGCACGCGGCTACTACGACGCTTTCATCAGCGCGAAGACCAGCGTGGAGCGCGTCCTTCGCGGCGAAACCGCCGCTGAAGTCGCGCGCGAGGATCACGCGGATTGGTATCGTCAGCTGTTCGGACCTGGCGTCACGGCGGGCATCATCAAGGCCACCGATCTTGCGGGCTACAGGACCGGTCCGGTCTACATCCGCCGCTCAATGCATGTCCCCCCGCCACGCGACGCCGTGCGAGATTGCATGCCGGCGTTGTTCGACCTGCTGGCCGCCGAGCCGGAGCCAGCCGTGCGCGTGGTCCTCGGACACTTCGTCTTCGTCTACATCCACCCGTATAGCGATGGCAATGGACGCATCGGCCGCTTTCTCATGAACGTGATGCTCGCCTCTGGCGGCTACCCCTGGACGGTCATACCTGTGCAGCGGCGTGACGAATACATGGCGGCGCTGGAGGCGGCGAGCGTTCATCAAGATATCCGGCCGTTTGCGCTGTTGGTCTCAAAGCTCGTGCAATCCCGACTGAGCGGGCAAGGCGTACCAAAGATTCCGATGTCGCCGGACGCCCACTGAGCTCCCACGCCCGGCTCGGTTTGCCCGAACTTGCCATATGCTCGGTAGCTCAGCCTCTGCCGCGGTCTCAGGGATTCCTCAAGAGTAGCGCCGGCGAGATCCGCCGAAGGCGTACCACCGGCAGGGCGACCGCAGCGCCCAGCACCAGCGACAGACCCAGTGCACTCACGCCGAGCATCGGCAGCAGGTCCCCACTGCGGAGCTGGAGAAGGTCTCCCAGCGCCGCCACGGCCAAGGCGCACAAAGTGCCTCCGCCCAGCAGACCCACCAAGAGGGCTCGCTGAAATGGCCGACCGATCAGCAGCCCGACATGTCTCACCTCGGCTCCGATGGCAACCATGACGCCGATGTCCCTGAGCCTCGATTCGAACTCCACCCGGGCGACACAGTACACAGCCACCAACGTGATCGCCATTGAAAAGGCGGCCCCAATGAGCGTCAGCTGCGCCGCCACCCGCAGGGCCATAGCGTCCTTCAGAAGCTCTGTCTTGACGCTCACAACATCCTCAAATGGAACTCCCGGCAGATGCTCGCTCAGCGCATCCTGCAGCTGCTCAGGACCGATCTGACTCCCTTTCGTCCTCATAGATAACACCAGCCGATCGGGCGCGTCGTTGGACAGGGGAACATAGACCTGTCGGCTCTGCTCTGCCGTTGCCCCCGCAAGTTCGACGGTGTCGGCCACGCCGACTACCCTATGGGCCACCGGCCGGCCACCCAACTGCAGCAGCAAGTCTTGCCCCACGGCACGGCTGTCCGGCCATACCCAATCGGCAACTGAACGACTCACGACGACGACCCGCTGGTCTCCATGCCCAGCTAAGCCCGCGCCTTGGATCGGAATCGAGTAGAGGTCAAAAAAATCACTCTCGACCGACAGGAACCTTACATTGCCCTTGCCCGGCACCCTCAAGAAGATTCCGTCGCGTCCAATGGGGACTCCGCTTGACACAGCAGACTTATAGACGCCGATCCCGGAAAGGTCGATGTCGACGAGCCTGCGCGTCCAGTCGTTTCGGCCGGCCGGATCTAGGCCCGTGAGGCGGAAATCCACACGCGCCAGAAACGGCAAATCGCCCGCCAGCCAGCCCCCGTTCGAAGCCGACGTCTGGATGCTTCTCGCAACAACCGCTGTGGCCGATAGCAACATCATGCTGACGGCCACCTGAATTCCGATTAACCGCGCGGTCCGACTGCCCCGCCCTCCCCCTCTTACGGCCAGGACCCGATCTTGACCTGACGCGGCATCGGCACGACCAAAACACGAACGCCTCACGATCACCAGTAGCAAGAGCGACGTTGCAAAGCCGAGCGCCGGCGTCACAATGTCGATGGCCCGATCTACGGGAAGGTAGGGCCGAACACTGACTGACTCGCCTGCGGTCATCGTAGCAAGCTGCAGCATGAGCCACTGGCCGAACGGCACTGCACACGCGACACCGAGCAACAGCACGAGCACGCCCTCGATAAAGAACGGTCTGAACGCAAGTCCCTTGGTCGCGCCAAGTGCGAGGCGTGTGTCGACGGTCACTCGTGATGACAAGGCACGCGATACTAGAAGCGCCGACAGACTCATCATCGCAACCAGCAGCATCGCCAGTGTCACAACGGTTATGCCGCTACCTGCGGCTCGGGTCGCAAACACCAAACCCGTGGGCATCAACCCCTCCCGCAGATCTCGGATGCCGACTCCGGCTGCATCGAGTGGTGACAGAAGCCCCGTTAACTCCCCGGACAAATACGGCCGCAGATACGCCATCACTGGCCGTGGCCCACCCTGAGCTGCAAGGGTCGCAGGTCGGTCAATAACCCAAGCATCAGCGCCAATCAGCGAGGGTGCCGTGAGACCAAGGAAACGTGGGTCTGCGATCCCAACGACAACGTAGGGTTGTTGAGCCACACTCACGACGGAGCCAATGGCGCTCTCAAGGTCCGGGATCAGTTGTCGCGCCAATCGCTGACTCAAGACGATTGCCGACGCGCCCCGATCTGCAGCACTCAAAGGACGACCGCGGGCAATCGGACGGTCGAACAGATTAAAGTAGTCTGCATCAACCACTTCAACGAATCTGATCCGTGACGCGTCACGCACGCGGAGGAGTACCCGCATTCGTGTGACGCCGGAAATTGTGGCTCCGCCCTGAAGTCGGTTCCGAAGCTCAACAATTTTTTGGACATCAAGACCGCGCTCGAGCCGGACCGTGCCTTCCACAACTGGGCCGACGGCATAGACCTGGGCACCACCGGGGACATCAGACGAACTCGGTTCCACGGCCCGCCACACACGAACGGTGGCGCTCGTCACGCCGAGCGCCAGCGCGAGTGTGGCCACAGAGCCCACCACAAAGGCTGGCGACCGGCGCAGGTGCCGGATCGCCAGCTTAATGTCGAGACCCAAACTAGCGCTCCACATGAAATGGCCCTCGCAAGCCCGGCCATCTTCCTCGACGGGCGCTGTGGTGCGCTTGAGTGGACAAGCGCTACCTTATGTTTCTATGCCGCATCGTAGCTGCAACGCTTGTTGCACTCCTCGGTCCACCAAGAGCCACAGCCCCAGGAGCTATATTCACAACTAAATGGGCTCCGGCAGTGCTGCTCATAGTAGCAGTCATCCGCCGCCTCATTGCAGTTGCATGCGGCGGCGGCCAGCGTTGGTGCCACGGTGTTAGCAACCTCGGAAAATAGGGACGGCTTCGCGGTACGCCACGTCCACAGGACGCGTTCGACCACGGGAAGGTTGCCGCCCGTTGAATCTCCACTTCCCGTCAGGAAAGCGATTCGCGCGGCATCCGCGCCGAAAGCGGTGGCGAACCTACTCCTCACTTCGGCGAGCCGAGTGCCCATCCCTGATGGGGCCCCTGCCTCATCGAAGAATTGGGCAACCAACGCGCGAGTCTCCAACATCGAGCGTACTTGGGCATCGTTGAGCACGCCATCTGCGGCTTCGACGGAGTCCAAAGCGTGAGCCCAGAAGGACACTTTGGTCGCCGAGCTCTGCCGGCTGATCAGCGCCTTGCGGTACTCGAATGGCAACTTTACCGTCTCCGACGGTTGAGACCACCGAGCGGCGTCGATCTGACTCAGCCCGGCAGCCCAATGGTCCGCACCAGCAATAGGTGAATCCGTCGGGGCAACAGCGGCTGCTAAGCCAACCAGCACCACGGTCATCGTGGCCAGAATGATCCTGAACATTCGTTTCATGTTGGTATCTCCTCTTTATGTGTCCAAACGCAATCAACGCACCTTCAGAGCTCCTCGTCGTCGTGTTCGCCCGATTCCCGTTCTCCGAGCTGCCGAATGGCCAAGGCGCGAGCGGCGACTTCGCTCTGATCTTTCGGTCTTCCAACGAACTCGGCCAAGACTCTTCCGGAACCGTTGACCACTAGCATCGTTGGCGAAGCGCGGAACTTGGTTTCGGTTCGCGCCAAGTGGCGGATTCCAAGCCGGAGACTCAACTCCACGAACAGGTTACCCACCTCAGCCTCTTGACCCGGCGTGAGAATGGTCAGAGCCTCGTCGCCCACGAGCTGTGGAAGGTCCGGGATCATCTCAATGCAGGCGGTGCACTGTGGATCGAACCACAGGATCACTCGGAACCGACCGCCAGTGTGGTCAAGAGACTTCTCGTCCGTGTTCCCGCGGAGCAATTCAGTTACGAGCGTGCCAGGAGGATATGCCTGCCGTTCTGCAGCGCTGCGAGCACTCCAAGCGAGAGAACCAATTAGTGCCAAACATGCAAGTGCCGCAGCGCCAATTAGAACGTGATCCGTGCGAGTCAGGGTGCGCATGGTTTCAGAATCAGCGAGGCACACCCGGTCGGACGGATAGGGAAACGGCCAGAATCACCATGCGCCGTGTGATCGTCAACTGTCGCTTGTTTCGCATGATTACCTCGCGCAGTAGTGTGTTCGACTGCTTCCGTCGCCGCTACATGATTCGGTTGACAGTTCGTGCAAATCAGCGATCACTTCGTGCAGGCCACACGCACAAACACCCTCAGAGACCCCCATAAACGAGGCTTGACAGCCTTTCCTGATGACAGGTAGCATCCGCGAAAAGTTCAATGCTTGACCAACGATGGCTCAAGAGCCTGATCGAAGCGGCCCGTGATCGACTGTGGAACGGCACCGCGGCTGAGGCCGACGCGCGATCACTCTGCGCCGATGTCGGTCTGCGGTCTCCGCGAAGCGAACTGGAGCCCTGTGTCTGATAACTCGAGGTTATGTCACCGAAACAGCCCCTTCATACGGACTATCGTCGATACGTCGTGTGCTGAAGTTCGATAGCCGATTTCAGGTGCATGCACTGTTGAAGGAACATCAGGTGCCTCTCCGTTATACGGCGGCGGACGTTGAAGGCGATTTGTCGGCGCATCGCGAGCTTGGGATTCTGCCCAGCCGATGATCGTCGTCGCTGACAGCGGGCCCCTGCATTACCTGCTGCTCATCGACCAGATTGAATTGCTTCGGCGCTTTTACGGACAGGTTGTCATTCCTGACGCTGTCGCCAACCAGTTGAGTGCCGCCAACTCTCCCGTGACCGTGAGCACCTGGATGGCACTTCCGCCTGAATGGGCGGTGGTGACGGCTGTCTCACTGGACCAGATCGAGTCAGTCACCGACGAATTGGACCTCGGGGAACGAGCGGCCATCGCGCTGGCAGGTTTCCTTCGGGCCGATCTGCTGTTGATTGACGAAGCAGCCGGCCGTGTGGAGGCGAAACGTCGCAACCTTCGTGTCACGGGCACACTGGGCGTCCTTCGTGCCGCAGCGGAGCAGGGCATCGTCAACATTCCAGACGTGCTCGACAAGCTCAGGCAAACCAGCTTCTACGCCGACGAGGTCCTCGTTCAATCGGTCTTCGGCCAGTGGCTGTGACGGTGCGGGGCGAACCGCTCGCCTCTCCGGAACTACCGCTTGCCAACCACGGGTCGCGAACCGGCGCCACATCTTCCATGTAGTCGGCAATGGAGGTTGATCCGTTTGGGTGGACACCTAACTTGACATGGGGGCCGGGGTGGGTGTCTGGCTACAAGGGCCGATGCTGCGGCGTGGCAGGCTCGCGCAGACTCGGGCCCGGGCATTGGCCTGAAAGGCGTTTCTCTACTGCAGCGCGAACGTCGCTGAGAACTGGGTGAAGTAGGTGGTCACTCATGCCTCGACAGCTGAATCAACCGACTGAAGCAACCATGCCGAGCCCGAGCTGTCAGACATCGCGATGACCGAACTCTGACCTTGGAGGGTCTTGAACAGCCAAGCGTTGTTCGGACACGGCATCCCGTTCGCTATATTTCCCAGGATGATTGCGTTTGCGCCATCGCTGGTCCCGCCCTAATCGAAATTGTAGCGGTACGAAGGACCAGTCGGCCCGGCTTCCTGAGTCGTGATGGGTTCGCCGGTTGTCGCACCTGCTCTGACGAAGGTTTTTTCGGCAGCGTAACCGCCAAACCCCAGACAGCCACTCGGAGTGTTCGTGGCGATCTCGATCGAAAAAGTGACCCGGTAAGATGCGGTCGGGCTCAACCCCGTCACTCTGCGCTTGTAGTAAACAAGCGGATTGTCACTGGAAACAATCTGAATGAAGAGTCCGGACCCTTGGGAGGCCAGTCCTCCCGCCAGGGGCCGCAACTCCGCGGTGAGGTTTCCGTAGAATTGCGGGGCACCTGGAACCCACCCCTGAGTGCCGTTACGAAAATCAAACGCGTATGTCCCGTCCGGCGAGGGACCCGAAGGCGGCGTCGCGCTGCAGGCGGCCGCGGCCCCTACCAGCAGCACGCAGACGATCCTAGGAGTAGACCAGGAAGGCATCGGAGTTCTGTCGTGCGCTCGACGACGGAGTCTCCAGAAACCGATGCCAAGGAAGATCGTGGCAAGGGCGGTGGCGCTACTGAAAGTCGCGGCCGATTCGAGCGGAGGCGGCGAGCACTGGTCAGGTCCAGAGTCATACTCGTCGTAGTAACAACCGCCATAGCCGTCGTCTTTCCAGCGGCCCAAATCGGGATCACACTGATCGGGACCGGAGTCGTACTGGTCGAAATAGCAGCCGCCGTAGCCGTCGTTCTTCCAACGTCCCGGCCCTGTCTCTTATACACATCTCCGAGCCCACGAGACTAAGGCGAATCTCGTATGCCGTCTTCTGCTTGAAA
>ENA-ORBV01004089-ORBV01004089.1-microbial-mat-metagenome-genome-assembly--contig:-NODE-4089-length-28439-cov-6.074325_pt1 | contig 28439 bp, 23 predicted proteins | sample MGYA00237777_ERZ505514 | MGnify/ENA primary metagenome ERZ505514 (study PRJEB26160, sample SAMN06269048) | microbial mat metagenome | isolation source: Oligotrophic lake microbial mat | place...
CTCCAAGGCATGCTAGCTAATGCGACACTAGAACGTGAGACGGGGGTCCAGTTCTTCGATGTGCCGCATGCACCGCCAAATCCCAATCATGCAATTTAGGCTAGCATGCAAAACTACTAGCTAGCTAATTACTAGTAAAAACACTAGTTGTTTTTTTTTTGCCCAACTTGTATTTTTTTGATATTTGTTCTGCACCACTTCTTCGAATCTTCGTCGATTTGAACTTCGTCCTCGTACGCATGTGAGATGGTACTACTAATAGCATCATAGTCCTGTACAACTAGTACCACGTCCTACGGTAACATTTCGTGTTACTGTCATTTACTTCTACCAACCTACTAGTCTAGTAGCTCGTGCGATCATGCATGATACGACCAAGCGTGATACGACTGTGACTGTCATTTCAATGGAGTCGCGCATGGCTTTATTTCATCATCGAAAAAATTGAAGATCGATTTGAGGTCACAAAACAAAAAAGCCAACAAGCAAAACACAAACAACAAACAAAACAAAACAATCATGAAGTTCATTTCCATCACTAGTTTCCTCTCCTCTCTTATGTTCATCACAACCGCGTCTGCTGCCGAAACAACTGGTCTCAGGGGACGCGCTTTATCCAGTGACAGCAATGGAAACAACAGAGGTTTGCTGATGGGGGGTCATCAAGATGAGCATGGATGCATTGGCTCTGCCGGGTACACGTGGTGCCCTCAATTAAGCAAGTGTGTTCAGCCTTTTCAGACCCCATGCCCAACATCGCCCCCAGGAGGAGACAAGGATCAGCACGGATGTGTTGCCTCAGAAGGATATGAATGGTGTCCTCAATTAAACAAATGTGTTCAGCCTTTTCAGACCCCATGCCCAAAAACGCCACCGGGAGGAGACATGGATCAGCACGGATGCGTTGCCTCAGAAGGATACGAATGGTGCCCCCCCTTCAACAAGTGTGTGCAGCCTTGGGCGACGCCCTGTGTAATCGGCAACAGCAATGGAAACAACAGAGGTTTGGCCAATGAGAACGACGACACGTTTCTCGCAGATTTGGGAATGTTCCCTGAAAACAATGTGATGAAGAGTGGAGCCAACAACAGCCCTATCCCTGCATCCGCAATGTCGAAGAGTGTGTCCAACAACCGCCCTACTAGAGTCGGACAAATTGGAGACATCGTCACGATCGATATGAACCAGGCCGCACAGAGGGCACAGAGAACCATCACCGTGGCCGTGTTCAATGGAGTCAACCCCGAAGACATTTCTTGGAAATTGATTGATCAAAGCAGTGGAAAAGTGGTCATGACACATGACTTTAGCAACTGCAACATGAACAGAGATTGCAGTGCCTCTATCAACTGGGTTACAGGCCCCTTGGCTGGAGACTTTGAATTCGTATTGACCAGCAAGTCTGGAAAAGGTATGGTTGGTAACCAAGCTTCTGTCAAGATCCTTGATGCTACTGGTCGAAATGCCAATGATTTGACAGGAAAGCTCTTGTACAAATACGACTCCAAGGACGTTGTCTTCGCCAATACCTTGCGCAGCACGTTTTCCGTCTAAGCGACTTGTGGGGGCCCCCGCCAGATGGCGTATCTCTCTTCATGTACTCGAACAGTCTTCTATGTAAACGTCGTGAAAGGTACACTGTGTAAAGTGGTCTTTTGGTACTAGTACCTTCGAGAATAAAAAATCAATTAACAATATAAAGAAAATGTTAGTGTGAAACCGCTTTGAAGGCAGAGTTCATTCACTCTAAATAGTACTGTAGGATGTTTCGTTGCAATGGAATTTGCGCGACGTGCAGAAATCTGTAAAGCTAGAATAAGGCATTGCCACTTGATAATATAAAGAACGATATTGTAAAATTATGTAGTCGTTATAGTAGCATTATGTGGATGATGAAGATATACTACAGACAAGTCGCTATTCGAAGGAACTATTGCAGATTGTTTTCCTTCTTCGTAAAGAGAGGCTTTCATTTGAATTTTGGGGCATTTTTTGTGGAAATTTTCAAGTATCGGAAATGCTTTGCAAGGCTACAGCATGGATCGATGGAAACACGACAAAAAGAAGAATAAGCAAGTCGATCGTCTTTGTTCGAACATGCCATGTCATGGCATATTGGGTGTTTGGTCGTTGATTGAGTTGATACGCAGAAAAAGCGTGTCTACTCGGTAGCATCGCAAACACCGGCCGGCCCAAGCGCAAAGGTCGCATCGGCTTCGGGCAAGGTGGGACTATCGTACACCGTACAAATACGATTTTCGCCACGACTCTTGCGCAAACGAAGGCGAGTTGTCGAGGCATGCGCAATAATGTTTCCACCAATGGGTTTGGTAGAATCCTTGGCAAAGCTCATACCATCTGGATTGGCCACGACTTGATTGGTGATAAAGACGGCCACACCAAATTCCTCGGCCAAACGGGTCAACTGACGCAAGAATTGCGCCATTTGCATTTGACGCTCGGACAATTCTCCACGACCGGAGTAGTCGGTACGGTACAAGGCCGTGGCCGAGTCGACGACCAACAGGGCATAGCGATCTTGCGCCATGAGTCCAGCCGCCATTTTGAGGAGTTCCATCTGATGTTCCGAATTTTGAGCTCGGGCGTAGGCGACATTTTCCAATGCCACACCGGGATCGAGACCAAAGCGCTCAGCAATCGCTTGTAGACGTCCGGGACGGAAGCTGCCTTCCGTATCAATGTACAAAGCCTTGCCTTCGGCGCCGCCATCGGTAATGGCCATTTGGCAGGTGACACAAAGCGTGTGACAAAGCTGGGTCTTGCCCGTACGAAATTCTCCAAATACCTCGGTAATGGACCCCGTCTCGATGCCTCCCTCGAGCAATTTGTCCAGTTCCACCGACCCAGTGGTCAAGGACACGAGTGCCTTGCGATCTTCCAAGGCGTCCGCTGCCGTTTTGAAATCCATGGGAACCATTCCCTTGACAATTTCCTTGAGTTTCTGGACTTTGGCTTCCGAAATGCCCTTGACGTCACAGAGTTTGCGGGTCGTGGCATGAGCGATGGATTCGACCGTGTTGTAGCCAGCATTTTGAAGTTTGGCAATGTCATTGACGGCAATTCCGTGTTCCGCCAAAATGTCCACAGCTGTGTACGCGACTGCCATCTAATAAATTCAATCGATTGTTGTTGTTAATAATAGCATTGCCAGTGTTAATAGTAGTGATTTAGTGAAAGAGGATTGTTGAAAGCATGGACCAATGCAGGAGTAATACAGGAAAGAAAGGAGAAGAAAAGAGACGTTAGGCTGCTGACGTAGAATTTAGTACTGGAAGACACGTAGGATTTAAACCAATCCCACCACCACTGTCAACGACAACAAAACAACTAATACTGTAATAATAACAAGAATCCTACCTCGTGCATTTCCTCTTCTCCTTCCTGCATGTGCTCCATCTGAGCGTCTTGGGGTTGTTCTACTTGCATCATCTTGAACGGTTTGTGTGTTTTATCACGAAGCTACTAGTACTTTTCTATTTCGGACAACAACCATTGAGGTTGATGAAAAAAGTGACAGGATGGGCAGGTGGTCGTTCGATCGAGTGCCAATAACTGTGGTGCCAATTACCACGCGCGTTTGCTGTAGCTGGAAGTTCGCGCCATCCAAGCAGAGAAATCGCGCGCAGGCCGAAGATCCTTCCGAGAGCAAGGGGGGCTGTACCAAACCACCTATTCTTCTGTACTGTAGTACTGTATTAGTGCTGGCTAGCTAAACACTACCAGTACTGGCTGGTATGGTAGTAATACTGTAGTAGCCAATGGCAGCAACTACTAGAGCTAGAAGTGCAAAAAATAAAGTATAGTACGTTTACCAAGCACACTAGCTATGAGACTTACTCAAATATCTGGCTGGCTAGTCATGTATACGACGACAAACCAAAGCTTCACAAAAAGGAACGAAAAATTGGTGCACAAATTGGATGCATGAGTTATGTTGCTTTCGAAATTCGGAAAGCAACTCCATGCACTTAAATGTCATTTCAACCAACATGATCCAATTGTGAGCTTCAACCACAAATGATATCCATGATGGACCCTTTGTGAAGCATTACACATGCCAGTGAGGTATTGGTCGGTGTGGGTGGTATTGAGATATTTCAATATTTGATTGCCTGTTGTTCAACCCAAACACGTCGAGCTTTCCAGTCGTCAGGTTCATCATCTTGCCAATAAAATAACTCCTCGTCGTCTTCTGAATCCGATTCTTCTTCCTCGCCTTGTTCAGCCTCATATTTGGCCGCTTGATTGGCCTCCTTGAGTAAGGCATAGACACCAATGAGTTCTGTATCTTGTGTTTCATGTTGTTCGGAATATCTACGAAATTTACCATCTTGCTGGGGACAATCGCACGCGAAAACAAGGTACACATATTTGGGACGGGACTCCTTTGAAATGTCGTCTTCCTGTTCGTCTTCGTCTTCGTCTTCGCCTTCTTCTTCGTCGTCAAGGTCATTTTCGTCTACTCTCAGCCGCTTGTTTGTCACGCGATCTTCACTGGCGGTGCTCATGCTGAAGGATTAATAAGTAATTAGCTTTTGATCTCTGGTGGATGCTACGATTTAGTTTGTCACTACAAGTTGTGAAGGAGAAAATGGAGAAGAAGTTGTAGAAGTACTAGTATGTACAGTACGTGTAGTAGGCTTCTGATTTCAGAATTTTTTTTCCGCTCGGGCTAATTTAGCTAGTAACTAGCTATTGTAGGAGCTATTGTTCTGAGATAACACGGGAAATGACTCACTCGCTACGAAAATGTTGGCGGTAAAAGGCTCGCCTGGCGTTTAAAATACCTGAACGCGCATTTGCTCTTTGAAAAAGATCTTCCTGTGTGTCCTTCGTCCGGTTCGCAGGTTTGACTTCTTTCAAACCTGACCATCAAATCAATCCATCAAAGATACGGCAAGTCAATGAACGGCAATATTCTGTCAATCGATCGATGTAGGTTTAACTTCACCATTATTCCTTTGTTTGAAGTGTCATAAATCAAATCTATCTATCTAGTAGTCACCATGAAGTTATCAGGTGTTGTCGTGACAGCGCTCTCCCTATGCGGGGCAACCACCCACGCCTTTGTTCCTGTTATCAATGGGCAAGCTCGCAAGGTTTCTGCCCTTGCCATGGCCGAGGGAGAGGAGGAAGGTCCCATCTTGAACAGGTGGAGTCGGTACGTACACAAGTAACAATTGGTTGAAGTGCACCTCTGCACACGTGAACGTATTTTATGGGTCGATATTTTCCGAATATGGATTGATGCATTGAATTAATTATTTGGGTGTCTCATTCTAATTTGATTTTTCTGTTTTTGATCGATATTCACTCTCGGGTTACCGTGTATAAATAATATCGCTGTACCACAACCACTACAATAATCAATCAATAAATCAAATCTTCCAACAGCCATTTGACGCAACCAAAGACCCAAGGTGCCTCTCAGGCCATGATGTACGCTACAGGTTTGACTCCCGAAGATATGGATAAACCTCAGGTCGGCATTTGTTCGGTCTGGTACGAAGGCAATCCCTGCAACATGCATTTGCTCGAATTGTCGGAACACGTCAAAAAGGGTGTCGTCGGAGAGGATTTAGTCGGATATCGTTTCAACACCATTGGTGTCTCCGACGGTATGAGTATGGGAACCAGTGGTATGCGATACTCCCTGCAAAGTCGTGATTTGATTGCCGACAGCATTGAAACTACCATGGGAGGACAATGGTACGATGGTTTGATTGCCTTGCCCGGCTGTGACAAGAATATGCCCGGATGTATCATGGCCATGGGTCGTTTGAATCGACCTGGAATCATGATTTATGGTGGTACCATTCGTGCTGGAAAACAACCCTCGACCGGCAATTCACTGGATATTGTGAGTGCGTTCCAATCGTATGGAGAATTTATCTATGACCGAATCTCGGACGAAGAACGTGAGGAAATTGTTCGACACTCGTGTCCTGGTCAGGGAGCTTGTGGTGGTATGTATACCGCCAACACCATGGCCACAGCCATTGAAGCCCTGGGTATGTCGTTGCCCTACTCGTCGTCCTCTCCTGCCGATTCCAAGGAAAAGATTCAAGAATGTGTTGATTCTGGAGCTGCCATGCTCAAATTGTTGGAAATGGATTTGAAACCTCGTGACATTATGACCAAGGGTGCCTTTGAAAATGCCATTCGTATGGTCATGATGACGGGAGGATCTACCAATGCAGTCTTGCACTTGATTGCCATGAGTCGCTCTTGCCAAGACCCCAATGTCGCCATTACGTTGGATGATTTTCAACGAATCTCAGATGTGGTACGTTCTATCGAAAGTGATCTCTACGTGGTTGTATTGATATGTATTTTTTAAATATCTTGCAGTATGCTTACGGAATTTGAACCAACCTGCTTTTGCCAGACCCCATTTTTGGCTGATCTCAAGCCTTCTGGAAAGTTTGTCATGGAGGATGTGCAGAACATTGGTGGAACACCAGGATTGATCAAGTTTTTAATCGACAATGACATGTTTGACGGAAATCAAATGACCGTTACCGGAAAGACGCACAGCGAGAATTTGAAGGACTTGAACCATCCAGGATTGACGCCAGGACAAGAAATCATTCGGCCCTTGTCGGATCCCATCAAGAAGACAGGACATTTGCAAATCATGTACGGAAACTTGTGTCCTGGAGGCGGTGTTGCCAAGATTACTGGAAAGGAAGGAGAAACCTTCACTGTAAGTATAACGAATTCTTGCGTACGGCTTTATTTGTAAAAAGACTACAACAGGCTCAACTGACTCACATTACTGTACCGTGCCTTTTCTAACCACTTTTTATCAGGGTACGGCTCGCGTCTATGACAACGAACAACTCATGATGCGTGATGGAATCGAAAAGAAGGAAATCAAGGCGGGCGATGTCGTCATTATCCGTTATGAAGGTCCCAAGGGTGGTCCAGGTTTACCAGAGATGCTTACACCAACCAGCGCCATTGTGGGTGCTGGCCTTGGTGACAGTGTTGCACTATTGACTGACGGTCGTTTTAGTGGTGGTAGTCATGGATTCTGCATTGGTCACATCACCCCAGAAGCACAGGTATGTACATGCATTCTGACTCTTTCCTATTCTGTGATTTTGTTAATTTCAATGCTTCCTCTAGATTGTGTTTCTAACTTATTTGGTTCCTGCTTCGATTTTACAGGTTGGTGGCCCCATTGCGCTTGTCAAGAATGGTGATCCCATCCGCATTGACGCAAGATCTAGTGCGCGAACGATTGACCTCCTCATCTCGGACGAAGAGTGGGAAAAGCGACGACAAGAATGGGTTGCTCCTCCTTTGCGAACCACCCAGGGAACCCTTTTCAAGTATGTTCAGTGTGTTGCCACAGCAAGTCAGGGCTGTGTGACCGATGAAATCCTGGGTGATCCCGCCGCGGCTGTCATGGCTGCACCCAAGACACCTGCTGTCGCAGAATTAGAGGCCAAGATCGCGGCGTTGGAAGCACAAGAAGCCTAGATCACGATCTTTTAAAAAGCAAAAGATCCGACTAAACAAGATAACACCACAGGAGCATAATAAAGAATTAGGTTTCGGGTACTATATATTGGTTTTCCAAACACATTGCTAGTAGTATTGTTGGTGGCAATACTACAGTACAGTATTATCACTAGGTTACCCAACATCCCTGCTACTGTAGTTAGCAGGTGCCATACAGAACTAGCTAGTACAGTACTCTAGTTTGGTCATGATAGCTGTCATAATGCATCGGCAAAGTCTGGATGGTCTAGTGAAGAAGTGTGCGTTCTAATATATTCTGAATGGGGTAGCTGTTATCTTCGGAACTTGCCTCCAAAAAAAGCGCTCGTCATGATCAACATCCAGCAACGCGTTGAATGATTTTACGGAACTTGAAATTCTGCCGTGCGTTATTTATTTATTTAATTAGCAATGCTATGTGGATAACCACGAGTTGTTAATTTTCATGTGCAACATGGAATCGTCATGGATGATGCGGATAAGATTGCCGGAAGCCGAAAAGCGGAACCGGTGGATCTCCTATTGGGCAGCAAGGAATGCAAGCGTGGTACTACACCAGGTACCAGTAGAGGTTGATTGGTGAAGACAACCTGACAGATTTCGCCACATGGTGACTGGGTTGAAAGCAAGTACAGTTACTAGCTAGCTACTTTAGTGTAACTACCGTAGTCTAGCTGCGTGGTGGTACCTTCAGTTGGCAAGACTTGCCTCCCGGCCATGAGGTTGCGGCATCAACGCTTCTAGCTAGCCAGCAGCCTAGCTTCCTAAGTCTGGTACTAGTCTCAAGTCTAGTACGGCAAGAGGTGGCGAGATGGAAGTGCGCTTGACTACGAAAGGAAAACGGATAACCTGAGAGAGCGGCATGCAGTATCAACACTACAGTAGTGCTTTGTGTGTCAAAATCGTTTCTAATTATGTTAGATATCTTTATCTTTCGTCTATCGTTTTGAGTGCAATCAATGTATGTATGAACCAATCAATATATGTGTGTATGTAAGTATGAACCATCCATCAGGAGCAGGCATCGAGTTCACAATGTAGATTCCAGTGACAACTCGAGATGCCTGCATTCAAAAACCATGAAACTTTCGTGCTTTCCTCATGCAATGCCAAAAGACGCTTAAACTCGGGGAGCGTCCGACATGAAAGCCAGCTTGGAGCGATGCCCAGCACTGTATCCGTTCAGAAAGGAGCGCTCCGATCCTTCTTGCCGCTCTTCGTCAGGTGTGGCAATGTCCACAAAGAAACCCCACTCGTCAGCTGAGTCGGCTTTCTCGATAGCACGAGACGACACAACCGTCGATTCTTGCTGTTGGTGCTGCATCGAGTTTCTTCGGCTTTGACTACTTGGCTCCATGGATAATTGGCGCTCTGCCAAAAGTCGCAAGTCAGCTACGGAATCAAACGCAGACGAAGATTGCGTCGATGAACCTTGCGACTTGACCGAGCAACTCCAGTTCGAGCTGCTTCTTCGTGCAGTGAACGCACCCTTGCTAGATTGCGAGTGCATCATGGGGGTAGGAAACAAAATTCGAGGCATGGTTGCTTGATTTGTTTGTTGTGCGCGAAACAAAGAAAGATATTGTTTTGGTATCTACTTCTGGTCTGCAGAAAGAATTGTGAATCTTCTTGACAATTTTACTCTTCGTTGTTGTATGTATGATGGTTTGTTGATGGATATCAATCAATGAGACCGTTGACGAGACTTCGACCTCTATTCACTTCGTCAAGTTTCGTCAGCACAGTGCCACGTTGATACGTTATCGCAAAAAACGGAGTACTAGTAGTTCCGAATACATGGGACTAAAAATACTCTCCCTGAACCGTTTGAAACGCATGTTTAGAGACATTCGAATTTCTCACTACAGTGTTCAGTACTCACATCGTGGAGCGTCATCTTGCGTCAGACCCCTCCCTAATTCTCACAACGCGATTAAAGTACAGTATACCTTATAGTGCAGCTAAATGTTTCGCTTTTCGAACCGATGTGGTGCCGGTGCACCTTCCCACAAACAGCAACGGGTTCTGGTAGCAAAAAGCACCACTCTCAAAGACCACTCCTTGTCAACCACCTACCCGGCTACCCCCCCTCTCCCTCTCTAGCTAGCTAGTAGTAGGAACTAGTAGAAACGCTAGCAAACAGAAACCCAACTTCAGGTGCCAGAAGTCCAACAAACCCATCAGCAGATTGCCAATCATGAACAACTTGAGAGTGTGCAGCATTGAGCACTGAGACATGCACAAAAGCAGAACATCAATTGCCAATGTGTGATGACAATTTCACACGGCAGCAGCGGCTGTGTTAAGCACAAATGTGCAAAAGCAATGACTTGTCTGTCATCCCACATGCCTATTGATGAGCATGTGGCCAATGACAAAAACATTTTGATTGAAGATCAAACCAATTTTGTCAAGCAATGCAAATGTTTTGTTGGTTTCATTTTGATGGCAATGTTTCTTTCTGCAGACAGTAGCTTCCTTGCACTGAAGCGCACCTTGAAATGATCTTTTTATGTGAAAACAGAAATTAAGCTAGCTAAGCAGACTAAAGAGTCACATCCTGTTGTTTTACATTTCCTTGCTACACAAAGTTCAATGTTTTTTGTGTTTCTCTGAAACACACAAAGCTCGTGCACTGCATTGTGGCACATGAAAAGATTGCAGCAAGGATGATGCGTTGCAAGTAGCATTGAGTACATCATAGCCATGCTTTGGAAAGTTTGTGCACAGACTTACTTGAAGCTCATTTGCTTGGGGGTCTGTTGCCAAAATTTCCCCAAGGGATCCTCTCTTTTTTTACAGGAGCAGCTGCACGATCCAAGCAACTTCCTGATAACCCAATTTCTGGTTGGGGTTACCGTTTAATCGTTAAATCAAGTCACGAAAGCACGGCAAGACTGGTTAGTCCAAGAGTAACCATGACTGGTTGGCTGGAGGAGGATTTGGTTACCGCGCGGACCCGCCAGCAAGGCATTGCACCAGAAATCTCGCCATAATAGATCCGCTCACTAATCGCAATAGCATTCTCTCCTTTTGGTTTGGTTGTTGTTGTTGTTGTTATAAGTACACACCGGTGCAAATTTCTTCTTCTTCTTTATCAGCCCCCCCAAGTACCTTTATCAACATGTCGGTTTCAAACAGTGCCGGTGCCGCTTCCTCCATCATGGGAGTCCTGGGTTCTGTGTAAGTTAATATATCCCCCATCCGCGGTTCCCAAAGATGTGGTGTTGGCCAAAGATTGCTTTTGGTCATTTCTAGGTAGAAATCCTACCAGAGCCTACGTAACGGCCACTTTTGCGATTTCTATAATTATATTTGTGTTTTATTGGAGTTGTGTGTTCTGCTTGGCTGGTTTGTTGGACGGTTGTATGCTGCGATTTATCTTCTCTTCTCTGTTGCAGTTCAATTTTTGTCAAGTGAACCAACATGCACCTCTTCTTTAACCAACTAATATCTCATCCTCCTGTTTCTTCTTGCATCCGCGGTCCCTGAATCACCCCAAAAATTGAATTCCCCACCGACAAAAATACCTGTTGACGATGACACATGGATAAACAACCAAACATATCGCCACGATGATATGATATATATTTAGCAAGGAGAAGTGGGAGAGCAGTGGAGCCAGTCGAGCCGTTTCGGATGTCTACGCCCAGGTTCCTCAGGGCACTAAGGATTATTTCACCTCGACGTCCCAGCAACTCTTTAACCGTCAGCATTTGAGGCCCGTTTCCGTCGTCTTTGGAATTGGGGAGGAACGGCCCTTTTATGTGGAAAAATCTCCCGCTTTGTTGATGGAACGCATACGCCATAACTTTTCCTTCTTTTACTTGAATTACATGGCCTTGATTGCGGTTCTCTTTACCTTGACCCTTCTTGTCAGTCCTAGCGCCATCATTGGAATTGGAGGACTTGGATTTGCGTGGGTATACATGATCCGATCGGCTACCAATGGGCACATTCGAATTGGAAGTAAGTTTGAGAAGTTTCTTTGGGTGTATTACAATATATGTCTTTTGTGTTGTACCTGAATTTGGACCGTTTTCTCATCCTACACCAAACGTTCTTTCTTGCCTTTAGCAGCCATTGATGTTCAGCAGAAGCATGCTACGATTGCCATGAGCATTGTCAGCGTCTTTGTCTTGTTTTATTTGCTCTCCAATATCTTTTGGTGGACCCTATTCTCAAGTGGATTTTTAATAATGGGACATGCTGTTTCTCGTGATGCATCCTTGCACAAGGACCAAGAAGACCAGGTGGATATGCAAGGTGATCTGACGTTGCCCGGAGGCCCAGGTGAAGACGCGGCCTTTTTGGGCGGCGGTGGCGGCACTGTCGAAAATATTTAATGACTGTGGTCGAAAGAAAATATCATGCAACTTGCTTGTGACAAGAATGACCATTCGATTCCGTTGGAGACAAGGAACGTTAACAAAAAGAATAGGCGTGCATTTTCATTCATTTCATTTTTCCTGGTGTGAAGATGATGCAACAATTACCAATGCCTCAAGTGACAGATGATGGAAAAAGGGGTACCGAAATGTGGTTGGCTATTGATTTATGCATTCCCCTCAGGACTATTTAAATATTAGGCATGATGCTTAATTTCGAGGGAGACAAAAAAAATGTCAATCGGTAGCAGGATGCTTGTTCTGGATGTTTCTTTATCTTGTTTGTCACATCGTTCGTTTTCTCTCCAGGGCGCTTTCTTTTCAGCTTTTTGGTTAAAGCATACGCGTCCGCGGCAACTTTCTTATTTTCCTACTGCCACCAAAAAGGACTGTTGATCCGATCCATAGTTTTTTGTATCAGTTTGTAGGGCGTCGATTGTGTGGCCCATCTTGCACTTCCAGTTGGCTGTGTAGCGGGGTGCATTTTCAAACAACAGAAGAGCGCTGCTACGGTCTACGACCAGTTTCGTCTCATTTCGTTACTACCGTTGTGATTCGCCACAAACGCGACAGAAAAAAAAATCTTCGTCACAGAGCAGAGAGCTGGACGATGATATTGCCCGGAAGGATCTCCGTGAATAGCAGTCTGCAGATGAAAATGAGCCACCTGCTAACGGATTCTTCCTGTGAAAATAGGTCATTTTACATTTGAGTCGGACTCAGTAAATTCTCGCCAATGGTCTATAATTTTTTTGTTTAAACAGCTTGACACGCGCCGGGCATCAATTAATTTAGAACCCACTCATGGCACTGTGTGATCAAAAAAGGGATTACCAAAATATGTTCTTCTGGATCTGGCCAGAACAAAGATCCGTCCAAGATCCTGGGACTGGGACACAAAATTGAAGGGTATGTGCCAGCTATTTCTAGTTTTTCAAATTTATTTGAATACGAGTCACTGGGCCCACACTTGCATCCCGGCATACACACTACGTGTACGTACAAGCTATCTAGCTATCTACTCCACGGAGAAACTATTAGCTGCATTGCATTGCAGTGCTGCCGTGCTGTGCTGTGACGTACCGCACCTCACCTCGCCCAATATCCCCGTCCTTTCGCAAAGTTAGGGTGAGGAATAAGTATTTTGGATTTGTAACTCTTTATGTCGTACCGGTACCAGTCTTTTAGTTCAAAAAGTCATACTTAACAAGACCAGTGTGCTGCCCCGCCTGCCCGGCGGTCCCGGATTGCTCTCGTTTTGTGCATGCAGCAGCTCATGCAGCCATGCATGCATGCTTACCCAGCAGTCAGTGAGTCGGGGATAGGTGTACATGTATTCGCTGTAAAGTACGTTTGAAGCCGCCTTCGATTTTTTGCAGCTGCCGCTGGTTGGCACCCAACAGGCAACCACAATCAGCAGACAACACAACAAACACAAACAAACACCATGTCGACGACAACTACCACTACTACTACTGCCACGTCCAACGACTTTCGTTCTATGGACACGTCGGACCTTTTCAGGAGCGTGGATCTATCAATTCTCTTGCTGTCTGCGGACTCCATTGAAGCGGCGGCAAGAGAGCCTCCGGCAAGCAGGCCTCCTGCCCGTGCCGCTGGATGCCGCGCGAAATCCGGGGACGTTATCAAGTTCTTGTTTCCTACCCAGGATTCGATCGCGGATTACAGCTTTAGTAGCGTTGATGTTGCTACTTCTACTGCCGCCGCTGCGGCGGTGAAGTCAAGTGACAACGACAACAGCAACAAAAGCAACATGCATAGCCTCCTTCTTGCCAGTCAGGACTCACTCAGTGACTGGATGAGCAAGGACCGCGGTCACCTCGGCCCCTGTAATCCCAGTTTGTTTCGATCCTCCTGCGGCGCCCGCACCTCCTTTACTGCGGCCAGTGGAAAGGATCCTTTCATGGCCATGTACGAGACCGCCATGAAGAATCCTTCTCTTGGCATGATGGGCATGCCCATGCCCCCGCTGAAGGGTCCTTCGGAGGACGCGCCACAAAATCAACAGCAGCCAAGCGTGACTGACGAAGATGTCGAGATGGAAACCAAGCCAAAGGCGAAAGACACCAAGCCGAAGAATAAAAGGAAGAGAAAAGATCTCGCTAAGAAAATCTTTGTCGAGAGGACGGATCTGGATATTTTGTGTGGACGCGGGGGAAAATCCAACAATTGGGAAGGGAATAAGCGGTACCGTGCTTATATTGAGGAAATGAAAGCCGATTATCAGAAATGCCAAAAGTATGAAAAAACGCTCACGAGCCAGCGAGTTGTGGAACAAATGGCCGAAGAGGGACGGCGATTTATTGAGTACTGTCCCAAAGAAAAGGGGTGGTATCTGGTAGAGGAGCTTCGGGCCCGAAAAAAGGCTGGTCAGGCACTTCGTGAAGAGAATACACCCGAGTTTCGTGAGAAAAAACGCCAAAAGTACAAGAAGTAAGGACCTTTGAAAGGGTCATGTGCGCCTGGGCACTGGTAATGAATACATTCATAAGTTAAATAATCGATTTACGTATTACAGCTAGCATGTATATAGTTGTGCTTTTTGCTAGCAGTAGAATTCGTCTCTCTGGCGACAGATTCCTTCAATGGTTTAAAATACACCGCGCGGGCCAGCGACATTGTCGAATTAAAACAGCTCTAGGAAATTATTCTATAATCCAGGAGCAGCCAGGGCTCACGCTCAGTTGCATGTATCACACGTTCACCTCCAGTATTTCTGCCCTCAACAAAAGCTAAAACACCACAGATCTCATATTGCGGCCTCTTCCCCAAGGTACTTAAGCAGTTTTACTTGTATGTGATGAATAAGCTTGCATAGCTCCTTATGTTCTTTTACTGTGTATTCTGAAATGTGCGAGGCGGATAGCAGGGACGCTTCAATATCCGATTCGCTGGTTTATTGGCATAAAAATACCAATAGGCCTTCTCAATCGTTCGCGTCTTTTGTCCACCAGGAGGGACGACAGCGTCGAGAGAGGCATCGTCAATTTCTTGTCGTGTGTGGTGGCCCTTATGGATTCCTTCGTATTCATCAATGCCTTGTAGAATTTCACACGAAACTCTCCATAGCTCGCCCTTGACGCGTTTTGCTGCGTGGTCACAAGCCATGGTTTGTATCAAATAAGGAACTCCGCAGACTCCTATGACAAGTGACTGGGGTTCCGCAGTGGTAGGCTTCTGCCGTGTATTTACTGTGCCAGTGGCAATCTTTTTTTAATGTTCCGAACACAAACGGAATGGGCAGATCTTGCTCCATGACCTGCTTTCCTTTTTCTGCCCCTTGGTAGAGCCAGGACCGGAATGGAGTTCGCAGTGATACCTTGGGTTTTGTGCTTAGGGCCAAAGCATACATATCTTGGCATGGTTTGGGAGTGACCATCCTTTCGGAGGAACACCGACAATCCCAATGCATTTCCACAAGTTCTCCAATTCGGGGTATCGCCTATGAGCATGACCGAACTCGAAAGATAGAATGAGCCGCGATGAACGATTCTTCTCATGGCAAACTGTGACCAGCAATGGGGAGATCAGTAAATCTTGGACATCTGATCTGACGGGGAATAAAAGCTTCGATCTTGCTCCACTTTCATTCTGTTTCCAAGCGAAAGGAGCGGAACCACTGCATGGTCGAAACGGTGACAGTTCAATGAGTCTGGCACTTCCTTGCTTCATGTCAACACCGAAGTCGACACAATAACTCCCATCTATTGTCTCGATAGAATCATTCACGTTAAGCCATTCTCTAACCACAGCTTGGACTATTGTGTGCGCTGGTTATGGTCCTGCAAAAAAACATGCTTAGCATATGTATCGAATTGACTGATACGACAAAGAATTCCACCGGGTTGAATGTAACAACGAAATTCAGTGGACAAGTCAAAGCTATCACAGAAGGTCCTCAAAACAATCTGCTCCGTTTCCCCATAATGTATCCAATCAAGCGTGTCCGAAAAAACTCGCTCTGACGTTAGAAGGAGCGCCATTGCTTCGGCACCCGATGTCACCCTCAAATACGAAGGAGTGTGGGAAATTGCGGCGACTCTAGCGTTACCATCTTCCGCATCTCGTTGTGTACCATCCCTTGCATTCACTGATGTCCCTTCTTCATGGTTATGGTCACGATTTTCTTTCTGATGGTATGTATTTAGGTCCTCTAGTACCTTGCAGTAATTCTGCCAAATTTTGGACCGCAGACACGGATCTGTGGGATCACCATCTTCGGGAGAACGGCCACAGAGACGTAGAAATGCTCCTCCATTCTCAGAGAACTCACTCGTTTCTTGGAGGGCCTTATATCGATCCGTTCTTCGAGTGCAACGAGGCGCTGAAGGAGCGTGTCGGTAAAGTTTGCCATGCCTTCATCAACATGTTGGTGCACTCGATTGTAGTATGCCGCAATGGCTTAAGCGTCATTAGGAGCAAGAGGTAAGAAAACCGTATGGAAGGTGTGCTCAGAAAGCGGTGGATATATTCTGTTGAATGTGTCTGATAGCTAGCTAGCTCTAGATAGGTCGCTCTTAGGATGTGGGAAGGAACCGGCTGGTTCCTCTACCGACTGCCTGTCTACTAGCGAACGAGCTACTCGCACTCGCCATCGGTGCAAAGCAATATAATAGGCAAGGATGCTAGCATAACAGTCTCTGCAGTAAATATGCCCCATAAGTAGCTAACTGCGGTACAACCAGCCAAGGTGGCAAAACATGAGTAAGAATCGCACCCAGCATCTACGATTTCCGATTGCCATCACATTTCATGGTTTCCAACTAATGAGACACTACTGCAAGTATATTGTTGTTTCCAAATATTTAGATTATTTGTTTATCATTGTGGGCGATAAAGAAATTGGCCACTACGACCTTTGACTACCTGCTCACTCAACATAAGCTTCCTTTGGTTGCTGCTGCATTCAGGAGTACATAACTTCGATATAGTTGCATGGAAATACTTGTCCACTAAACATTCCAACGAAGACATCAAGCAAACAAAGTTCGCTCAATGCTTTTCGCGACGGCTATTGTATTGTTCCTCAAATCCAGTCGTAGTGGTAGCAAGCCATCAAATGCAGTTCATATTGCATAGCATGATCACTGGCACATAATATCAGCCAGCAAAAGCCAACGTGGTATCAACTGGACACAACAATTGTTTGACTCCATCAGTAGAAATCATCGTCCATTTCGTCTTGGGACAAAACTAGCTTGGACATGACATGTAAATTAAGAGTTTTCTTGTTGAGTCTCTCCAGCTTGGTCGACAGAATCTGATATCCCAAACTCTTGTACATGTTTACGGCTGGCTCAGCCAAATCTCGCACTTTTAGATATACTTCTGGTTTGTCCCATTCCATTGCCATTTCTTCACAAGCCAGCACAAGTGCTTTGGCAATTCCTTTTCTTCGAAATTTGGGGTGGACGGCAACATTATACATGTACGGTCGAGGAGTCGCATTTTCAACTTTGGAAGGTCTGTCATCGATTTCGGCCAACCCCAACACCATGCCACTTTTCGAATGACAGGCAACAAACAAGGTGTGGCGCTCCCAAGGTGTTTTTGGATAGGTGCTCTCTAAGGATAAGTAGGTTGTTAATCGTTCCCATTGGTACGTAAAACAGTTTGTATTCTCTTTGAAAAATGCGTCGGTCAATATGTCCGAGGCCTGGCCAACATCTGCTGGTAGGCATTTGCGAATAAAGAACAGGTCTTCATTTTTGGTAGATGCAGTAATGCCACTCTTTTCTCGTACAACCTCTAAAAAGGATGGTGCTTCTACCACCAAAGGCGAACGGACTGACAAGTTGCTTGGAACAACACTGAAAGCCTCACTTGTCCCAAGAGCATAAATCAGGTTGAAAAGCACGAAAAGCCAGCCCACATCATTCTGAAAATTCATCTTGAACATGCTGCTCTGCTGTTGTCAATGCCTTCGAATGGCATCTAAAGACGCCTACACGAAAGTTGCCGATGGAGCTGGTGAGGCCGTGAGGGTGTCGGTCTTATTGAATTCTTGAATTTGTGTTTCTGTAGACGCCGAATGTGCTGCTGCTTGTAGTAAGTATATCTTAGAAATCTTTTCGATGGCTTTACAAAGCAAATCTATCAAGTGGAAACTGTAGTCCCCGGTATGACTGCAGGCCCAATGTGACTGTAAGCGCTGATATCACTGATACGACTGCAGGTGCCGATATGACTGTAGGCATACGCCGATACCACTAATAATTCTACTATCCTCTTTGTTGTTGTTGGAGAAGAATTAAATTTTTGTTGACCACTCTTCTTTTGAAAATTAATGATGTACCTCATATATAGTATCGTCGTGGAGAATCGAATGAATCAATGCCGAATTTGTGAAGCAAACACTGACTCACTGACTGGCTCGCTTCCTTGACTGACTTTCTGTTTGCCGCGGCCGGGTGGGGTTTCTGACCACGACTCGAAAACTCGTCAATGTCGGGCATTCCTTCGCTCATCCGCGAGCAGGAGCTAGTCTAGTACTACACTAACACTGACACAAGCATTAAAATTTTATCAATACTACTCATTGTCCTCTACTTGACATGGCTGACGTGCCCAGCCTACTACTAGTAGTATGACAAGCATGGCACTTCATCAGCTTGCTTTACAGCCCGCGAAGATTTTTGCGCCAGGACTTGGACGAAACGAGTTAGTTTTTCTAAATCGCGTAAATGCATTATAAATGGTTTAAAGATACAAATCGGTTGTTCATGTATCATTCGGCCAAGTTGCTCGCGCAACGACCTCCTTCCATCCGCCGAAATCCTGCCATGTAAAATAAGAGGAAACCACAGTAATGAAGTGAGACAAACATGATTGGACTCTTCCGTAGGCATGAAAACGAAATAACAATAGTATACGCAGCAAATCTTGGTGGCGGCTCAGAGAGTATGGTCGCTTAAATATTCCTCACAACACAATAGGGTTGCCCTGTAGCAATACGCCTGCGAACTCCAACGTTTGCACGTCGCGGCTCAAACAGTTGTATTCAAGGCAACAATAGTAATATAATCATAGCCATTGGTTCGATAAGCCTTTGTTCAACTCGACCCGATAGAAAATAATGAACTTACATTTCCGGATTGGACACTTTTGTACAAAGTCCTTGGCGCCGCTTGGGTCTATTAAAAAAAAATTAGAACAATACTGCGGTCCTATTCCAGTATGCGGGGGCGGCAAGGATGCACGCCCGACTGCTTGATTTATTTCTGCGTCGGTTCAGGCCATAAAGTCAGTGAGCCAGACTGAATAGTCTAGAACATGGACTCACTCGTAGCCATCTTCGGTTCTGACTGTACAGAAAATTGTCTGCAAATGAGAAGAAAATTATTCCACTATGACGTGTAGCAAATTCTTTTGTATTTTGCATCCCTGTACAGCCGCTTTCGTTTTCCTCTCAAGCCATTCGCGTTGCTGTTGTTTGTTCTTCCAGTGGTTAGAGGTTGTATGGACGACAAAAGTTGTTGTTGTCGGCTCTGCGGAAGTATGCACAAGGAGGGGTCGGTGGAAAGGTAATAGTGCAATATCGATAATTTGGATGCTTCATCGGCGTTGGCCATGGCGTTGACCCAACGAGAGCCTCGCGACACCGAGTTGTCGTGTCGTAATAGTTTTGCCCGTTGGCCTTGCGCATTGAGTTTCAAGAAGAAATTGATTTCTGCTTCCAATGCCTTGTCCGCATCGGTAGTCCCCGTTCGCAAACACATTTTCTCCAAGACATAATTGGTCTTGGCAGCATTTCGAAAGTGCACATGACTGTTCGTACTGAGAACATCCGGACCACCTTGATAGAGAAATTCCTGCACGGTTTTCGACAGGGCAACACCATCCGCAATCTCGGAATCAATCCGACTTTGCAGGTTTGCTGGTTCTGAATCGCTGCTGCTATCGAGACAATCGTGTTTTTTTTCTTGATAGTTGAACATGATCAGAATGACCTCCTTGAGTGTTTTACTCTTGCGCAACATGTTTGAGAAGTGCTGGCTTCCCAACAAGCCTAGTCGGCAGTTGATGCAGAGTTCCTCTACCACAGAATTGTCCGCAATCGCCTGTGCCATGGCCGACACATTTTCATCGGACAGGACAAACAAAAACAAATAGAGAGATGTCAATTTTGGTAAGCGACATAAAGCGACGAGCGAAGCCGTTTGGAGGGCACCCAGGCAGGCGCTGGTTGGATTGGTAATGTCTCCTTTTATAATGACGTCAGACAAGGTTGGCAGTTTGGACAAAGAATGCATCAATGGATCAAACACATTCACTTCCTCATTGTCGTTGTCGCCGTCGGTGGTAACACTCATAGTGGCGCCCACACACTGCAACACTGATAAATGTCCCACGGTTTCTCCAAATACTCGATAGTCGTCTCGTCTTCCCCACAGTTTGAGATCAAAAATCAAATATTCCATTTTTCGAGCCGTCCGCAGGATGGACGAGAGTGCTTGTATGGGAAACGACCGTGGCGCTTGCGGCGTATTCTCGTGGGGATTGAGCGTCCCATCCGATTGGCTTGTCTTGCTCTCGGGTCGGTCAATTTTAAGACCCAATAAGTTGGGAAGCTGCGCTCCCACAAACATGGCAGAAATATGTTCCATGCGATGCTTTTTCAGAAAGGATTCGTAGATCGAAATGTAGAGAACGACGCAGTGGGTGTCCTTTAAGGAAGCCGCTAGTTCTGTGACATTCGTGTCCTTGTCGAGCAACAAGATTCTCTTGACATTGGCTACAAAATTCTTGTCGTCCTCCGTGTCCTCCTCAGCATCCGTATCAGTATCCGCAGCAACCGTATTCGTCGCGCTGTCGTCCGGAGCAAGGGGAGAGGCATTCGCTGTCTCTTGGGGTGCTTCGACCTCCATGGTGCCTCCTATTTGTGACTGCTAGGTACAGCTGGTGCGTGTGGGAGCGTTCGTTCCAATTTGAATGTATTGTAGCGGTTGCTTTCTATCGTTCAAAAGACAACAGCGCTACTACTAGCTAGTACTATCGTACTGTTACTGGATCGTCCGAGGCACAATGAGTCTTCGTGTGCAAGCTTCGCCTCATCCGACGAATGAAATCATGTGGCTAAGTACTGTAGGAATGAAAGAGCAGCACCTGCTTGACCAAAGCTTGCGTTGGGTAAGTTACAATTAGACAGACAAGACGAGATTATGGTCGTGTACGGTACCGTAGGCACTGACACTGACAGTGTTACCAGGTTGTGAGTGCCCTGGCTGGTAACGTCTTTCTGCGCGCATGTTCTCACAGGAAAAAGCCCTTGAAAATTAAAACCGACGATGACGATCTGTCTACTAGTATGAGGTGCCTAAAAATTCTGACAGGGCGGGCGGCTACTTTACGGATTAAGAGTGCGTCTTTTGAAAATCATCCGGAGCAGTTTCGGTGCGAAGACGAGTTCGCGATCGAGGCCTCCGATCTTTACCCTGGCAACTACAAGGTACCCCGCCCACAACTACAGTAGCTAGCTAGCTAGCTAACTAGGTCTAATAGTTAGTTTAAAAGTAAGCCTACTAGCATGCACGGGGAACGATCTACAGTACAGTAATAGCAAGCAAGAACTGTAGCACGTTAGCCCATCCACACAGGCAGGAATAAGTATTACCCCCTTTGTGCAGTACTACTAGCTAGCTAGGCAGCCTCGGGATAAGCTTGCTAGCCGCTACTACTTACATGTAGCTTTTAGTGGGTGATGATGAATGTTGCCTAGAGCTTTTCGTTGCCTAGCACAAAGTAGTTCCCCCTTCAGGCTCTTCAGTCTCACACGTATCTTTGTAGCGGTATTTTGCCCCATGCCGCTTGTCTGGTGGCCGGGGGCATCGTTCTTCAGTTCCAGCAGAACTGAAGCTTTAGGCTTTAAGAAGAGCTGTCCGCCAGCCAGCCCAGCCCTGCAGTAAGTAACAAGTCCAAAAGTCAACCTGACTTGATCCCATTGAAACCTACAGGATCGAACATGTCCAGTAGTGCTACCCCGACTCCCTCAATATGACGAATTCGTGAGACCAGAGGTTTGGAGGGAATCGCGAAGGATAGTTTGTGTGCCGTGGCTTCTGCTGATGTTTTGGCTCGTCGAAGGAAGAACGAAAACCTAAGCGACCTGATTGCTACTACTAGCTCGGAGTTTGATCTAGTAAAGACGATGTACTTTGTGTTAGATATTTTTATTATAACTCTTTATTATTTTCAATGGTTCCTTTTTCTTCCTAATTTACACATGCTTTACTCATACTCATGGGTGTGTGTATCAAAGTGGCGGATATATACGGTACCACAAAACACTCTCGTCACGAGTGATGAGTCAAAATCCTTTGTACAAAATCTTTTTACACGCGTGCTTGCCGACGTTTTTAGATAAATTGCATTGCAATTGCATTTATCCAAAAACACTTGGATTGCCGCGCAAGAGGAAATACAAATGATTGAGCTCATCCGTGTGCTTTTCCAATTTCTCCACCAATTTCGGTCGGTCCATGTTGATATCCAATTGCAGGCCGCGCAAGTTGGTAGCATTCAATTTGAGAAAGTAATCGGTGCGGGCCATCATGGTGGGATCCCCAAAGGATCGCATGTACAAGGTCTCCATGACAAAGTTGTGCTTGAGCAGTTCGGTCAGCGCATCATTGCCTTTGGCACCAATGTCGTGACTCAAGTGCAATACCTTGAGTGTCTTGTTGTCCTTCAAGGAATTGATCACGTAGACGAACCCATCTTCTTCGACACGTTGTCCCCACACTTCCAGTCGCGTGACTGTGGTGTTCTTCTGCAACATGTTTCCAATGGCTTGGCAGCACGGTTCTCGTAGACAATCATCGCATTGAATGGTGACTTCCTTCATTTTGGAAACACCCGCTTCTGCCTTGGCATCAATGTCGTTGGCAATTTGGATGATTTGTTCGTCCTTCAAGACCAAACGCCGGAGTTCCAAGATTTTCAGGGACGGCGAAGCCGTGAGCAGTTGCAAGGTTTCGTCGGTGACCATGTTCTTCTTCTTGCGGGGAATGCGAATGGTCAAGTTGGCAAGATTGGGAGCGACCAAGAGCGACTGGATGATATCGTCCAAGGCGCGTCCTTCGGGGATGCGCAATTGCGAAAAGAAGACCGTCTTCAATGCTTTGTGCTCCTTCAAGTCGACGAAGCGATCTTCAAAGTTGCGTGTGTACATGACCGAATCGTAGACGGTCAGTTTCTTAAGTCCCTTGGCGCGGTCCAACAGACAGTTGAGGCCATCGAGCATAAGAGGGAATTCCAAAAAGTACTTGAAGTGGATTTCTTCCAGTTGCACCAAATCTCCAATGGCGTGCCACAACAAATGTTGCTGTTCCATGGGAAGGTTGGCCACATATCCTCCGTGGATCTGAACATTCTTGACCGTGGCATTGGCTTTAATGGCATCGACTAGACGATCCAAGTTGAGTGATGTGTGACTGCCGTCGAGTTTCAGCACGCTGAACTCTTCGTCATTTTGGAGAAGTTGGTCAATGATATTGGTTCGCTTGCTACGGCAGCCTCGAATGGGCATGAGAACGCGACCGACCAGTTTTTTCATTTGCTTGCTGCGGCGGGCAGAAGCGGAGGGCGTTTGAGCAGCGGAGGCTGCTGCTTGTGTCCCGGAGGTGCCATTGTTGTTGTTGTTATTGGAGGTAGCGGAGGAGGAATTGCTGGCAACGGATGCGGCGGAAGACATGATGGAATTTATTATTTTTATTCGGAAGTTTGCCAAAAAATGATGATTATAAAGAAAATGGAGCAAGAGATGTCCAATTATGAGAAGAAGGGAGAGAATGGTGGTAGGAAGATAGCTAATTGCTGATGCAACTTGATGGCTATTGGGGTAAAAGTAACTAACGCGATGATGCTTCGTTCGTTGCAAGAGAGTGGAGCAAACGGTTGCTTGGTTGCTGATTTTATGAGACTACGTTTGACGTGAAGTGAGGTGGGTACGGTCAGCTTTATTTGCTGGTTGAAAATGATGAGGTCAACTAGTCCAGAATCGAAGCGTTGCCTAATTTTTCTCAACTTCTCGTGGGATCACCGAAGAAACGCCGAGTGCATTATTCAATTGATTGATATTACGTACAGAACGGTACAGTACTGTGAAATAGGCTGTACCTCGATAGCCAGCTACGTACAGTTGTGGCTGCGTAGCTTGTGTACCAAGAAAAAGATGTGTTGGAGTACCAGTCTATGTTGCGTTGCCACACGGTGTACCAGCGTCATGGTACTGTGGCCTAGCTAGCTAGTAGTACGTCTGTCGTATGTGGGATCGAGCGCCACGCAACTACAGTAGATGTTGCAGTAGCACGCCGGCCGGGCGTTATGTTCAAGTCAGATGCATAAGTAGCATTCCTTCCGGGATAATCAACTGGTATTTACGTTCCAGTACTGGCAGAAGTTTGAATGGCCTATGAAAGGACAAAGTTGCTCCGTGTGCTGTTTTGGCGCCACGTTAGATTGATGCAGGATCCATTCCGACGCTACGTGGGGAACAGATAAGAAGACGAAGCCGATTGTCTTCCGGGTCAAGGTGGCTGCAGAGATACAGTCTAACGTCATTCCTGTTCCAACTGCCTCCAAACTAAAATAAAACGATTGAAAAGAGATCTCTTCTGAGGATGGATTTAACAACTATAGCGTTAGGTAGCATTAGAGCCATGCTTTTTACGATTCGTTCAGCGAACTACGAACAAGAGAGATAAATTCGCCTTTCAGTGGCAGTGTACCGGTACATTGTACTGTATTTTATTCGGAGCATCCACCATGTCCCAGTTCCCAAAATTTCACCATCGTAAACGTTGTCACTAAAACGTACTAACTGCTGCCGTAATCAGAGCATATTACTTAGACGTATAAATTTTGTCAAGCGCCATCTTTTCGCGATCGTCACCTCGAATTTTGATGACAGTTTCGAGATTACATAAGGCGTTAGTCATTGATTACAGACGACAAATACCGGCTTCATGTCTGAAGCAGAGTCAGAACATTCGTCGTTTTCTATCGAGAGGAGTCAGATGGTTTATCTCAAGCACAAGCGGCCATCAAGCCTAATACACTGGTTTGAGGCCTGTACTGTCAAGTTCAACCACGTCGGAGCATGTAGCCCTGGAAGGCAATAGTGAGGCAATAGACAAATTTTGCGCCATGTGGGTTGCAGTTGCCGATTGTCGGCGGCAGTTTTGTTCGTAATGGTACACAGATCGTATTTGCGACTCTTCTCAGTGCAAAGGACCGGAGTACTAGCTAGCTAGTATCTTGATTCTAATTTCTAGGAGTGGTTTAGGGAAAGCTGATCTTATTTTGCTGTTCCAACTGCCATGTGTAGTCTAGAATGCCGGAATTAGAGGCTTTTACTATCTTTCGCTGCCACGTTTCTAGATATGATTCGGAAGCATTCCATATCCCCAAATGATCCACCCCTTAGTCATACTTTGGCCACCTCATTGAAGCCGGCTGCAACGCATCTTGTTCGTTCAAGGGTGACCGTGTCTGTGTTGTGTGATGTCAGTCTTTGCCTGTGTGTGAAAGAAAGACGTGAAGTTGAGCTGGTCCAAACATTTATTGTAAGCAGACCGGCACGCCCATTCAACTAGACTAGTCCGACTAGCTCCTACGTATCCAGCTACTGTAGCGAGATAGTGTAACAGTAGTGGGAGCAAGAACGAACGGGGAGAACAGTTTGGTTTGTTCCCCTTTTCACACACAAGCCTTCAGTTTTGTCCGTACTAGCTAGCTAGCAGCTAGAAATGCTATACTTCAAGTTGTCTGACATCGCAGAACGACTGTAGCTTCAGCCACCGACGTGCTTCGTCGTTGTACTAGTTCGCTGCCAGAGAAGCTGGTTTTGGAGAACAAACAACACAGGACCACTTCAAGAACGATGTGGAGAAGAGAAGCTGAATGGACAAACATGCCTTCAAGGGTTGTGAGTTCTTTCCCCCTTGCTGGAGTTCTCTCTAATTTTTCGCTCTTTCAGTTTCACTTTTTCCGCTGTGTCAGTCAGCTGTCCTTGGGTTCGAACCATTGCAGGGTTGCAAGCGACACACCCACCGACTGCGCCAGGGGAGAGAGCGACGGAGAGAACTGAACTGCAGTCATGGTGGCTGCGCCCGCCCGAGTCGCCACTCGACGCGACGGAACTGAACGGCTGCGCACCGGCACTCATTTCAGTTGGCTGGTCCAACGCATGACACTCGCAGTGAGTCAACTAACTTCACTGTGAAGGAATTTCTCTACCGTCGTAACCCAAACACTTGAACCCATGCACTTGACATTCAGTTCGGCATGTTGATTCAGTTGATTCAAGAACTGAAAGACAACTTGAAAGCTTAAGTTTGTCTACAACGTTCGAAGCAGAAGCTTTTAGAAAAGGATAAGAGCTAAGTATCCGGATAATTGAAACGAAACCATGGCAAACTTTTGCAAGGGGGGCTCTCAGCCCCGGGCTCTCATCCCCGGACCAGGTCTCACCAAAGCACCATTGCAGCGATGCCGAATTCGAAACGGCTGAAGTGAACCGTGACAACGGAAGGCGGTGCGCTGCAGATGTTACGACTTCTACTGTCATTCTTCACCATCTCGGTTCCTTAGCTCTTTAGTCTTTCATCTTAGACTTTGCTGCGCTATCTTTGCTGTCATCATTATCGTTTCGCTCTTTTGCCGTCCCATTATTCGAGAGCCACCACTAAATGTGTGCCGTACTTCCACGACTGAGAAAAGAACATAATTTGTAGGGCGCACACTTCCCTTCTATGGTTTTTCAGAGCAAGTGGGGCGGGCGGGAGCATGACTCAAAATATGCCACAGCATTCCTACCCAGCTGTTAGTTGCCAACAACCATGGCCTTGCGGAACCATGGGCAAAAGTAGCGCAATCAATAATATTGTCGGCAAGCAGCGACAACAACAATAATAACAAAAGCCATGCATCCTAATCATCGATATGGTTGCGCGCGTGTTTGGAGCACGTGGGTCTCCTTTTGCTTGTGCCTACACTTCATGGGTGTTAGAGGGCTCAGCTCAGTAGGGCAAGGGTTTGGAAAGGAGCTTTCACAAAAGAGGAATGGGCTGACGAAGCAAAAAGCTCAGCCAGCGGGTGGGGGCAATTTCAAGAAAAAGAATAGCAGTGGCGAGAGGGAACGTATCATCTCAAATCAAGAGCGTCACCCTCTCCTTGACTGGCTAGGCACGTTTCCGGAATCGGAGTTTGGGTCACTCGAACTCCGAGCTTCCCTGTGCGGAGACGGCGTCGGCGCATTCCTCACCAAGCCAGTGGAAAACGGCGAAATAGTCCTTGCCGTTCCATCGGAAGCCTTTCTATCTGTCAGTAACGCCCTCCAGCATCCAGTGCTTGGCGAATGCTTTCGAAAACTATGGAAGGAAACTGCGGAGTACGACCCAAAAGGTTCTTCCGTGCTTGCTGGACTCGTAGCCCACTTGCTTTTGAATAAGAAGGGGATCACGACAAATGTTGAAAAAGACTCCATTCATGACGGCGTTTCTATTCACAATGGATTCCGAGCCGCGGAAAATGGAGTATATCTAAATATGCTCCCACAAGAAACGCCAGCGGAAAAGCACGCTCTGTGGTGGACGGATGACGAAATGAACCTTATTCGCGATACCAGTGGCTATCAAGAGTGGGTGGAGCTGCGCGAGGATGTGGACGAAATGATTGGTGTCATTGTAGACTCTGGCGTCTTTTCGGCAGACCTGAAAATACACGGCGAAACTGCAGTTCGTGGAGCAGTGCGAGCCGGCTTTGTAGCGGTCTTGAGCCGAGCATATGGCGTTTTCTCTAGCGACGGACGTGAGTTCAAAGCTCTCATTCCTCTCTTGGATGCCTTGAACCACGCTACTGTCCCGAATGTCCAATACTCCTACGAAGGTCTCGCTAGTGAAGGAGGTGTGTCGGGTGTCTTGGTGGGTCGAGCTGTCGGTTCTCTTCCAAAGGGAGAAGAATTGACGATCTCATATGGGTCCCATCCAGACCATATTTTTGGTCTTTATTTTGGGTTTGTTACGCCGCCTGAGGGTTATGTGCTAAAGCCAGAGACGAAATTGTTGGTTGATAGCCTTGAGATCGGGGGCAGTGATGTTCGTCAGTGTTGCAAGGAGATGGCGATGGCACTGAGTCTCTCCGATATACACAAGACACAAGTCCCGCCCTGTCAAGTATCTGGATAATCAATACGGTAACAGGGGCGTGCCTAATATGCATGCAACGGTTCAATCGTGTCGCATGAATTTATACTACAGTATTAGAGTACAGTTTTATAGCACAGTTTTATACAACAATTTTCAAAATTGTAGTATAAATTTATGGCACAATTTTATGCGACAGTTTCACAGTAGGTTTTTTAGCACCGACCACTCGGAGTTGCACCCCTTTTTTCATGTGTTTCGGATTTTGAAGTGGTGCTCGCTTGAAAGGATAAGATTGTACTATAAAACTGTAGGATAAATTTATACAACAGTTTTATAGCACAGTTTTATAGCA
>ENA-ORBV01004095-ORBV01004095.1-microbial-mat-metagenome-genome-assembly--contig:-NODE-4095-length-28409-cov-13.367711_pt1 | contig 28409 bp, 22 predicted proteins | sample MGYA00237777_ERZ505514 | MGnify/ENA primary metagenome ERZ505514 (study PRJEB26160, sample SAMN06269048) | microbial mat metagenome | isolation source: Oligotrophic lake microbial mat | place...
CGCGTTTTGGACGTGGATATCGTCTAACTGGGGAGTATTCGCCGGTCGCTGCAACCTATCGGTTCGGTGGCGCACACAGGGATGCTGCAAACGGTGTTAGTGCAAACGGTGTTAGTGCAAACGGTGTTAGGGACGAATGGCACTTACCTAAGGCTCGTCATCCCGGCAAAACCCGGGATCCAGTGCTGTTGAAGCTTTGTTACTGCCCGGAAGTGTTGGATTCCGGCCTTCGCCGGAATGACGATTGTTTAGCGCTTGTGCTTGAGTAAGGGCCATTCGTCCCTGCCGCCATTATCCAACCACCGCCGGATCGCCACGCTGACCGGACATCGACAGACCCATTGGGCCCGCCGGGCCGAAAGCGGCGTCTCATCAAGGGCAAAAAAAGCGCCACTTCGGCATGACCATCTTAGCGCCGACAGCGCGCTTTCCGAGGCCACGATCCAAAGCGCGCCGAAGCTGACGTACAGCATCAGTCCCCAGAAGATGCCGGGGCGCAACAATTTTGGTGCCGGTTTCGATGTCACTGCGACAGGCCTCAGCGCTTAGCGACTGGTTCAGTGCGACTCCCAATCAGGAGCGCCCGCCCGGCATGATCTGCATTTCGGTCAACTGCAGGCCGCTGCCGTCGGTCGGCGCCGGCCCCTCAAGCCGCACGCGCAACGCCAAGTCGGTGCGTGAATCGGCGTGCTCCAGCGCCTCGGTGTAGCTGATCTGACCGCCGGAGTAAAGGCGGTAGAGCGCCTCGTCGAAGGTCTGCATGCCGTGCTCCATGCCCTGCTTCATTGCCTCTTTCAGGGTGGCGATCTCGCCCTTCTCGATCAGATCCGAGACGTAGGGCGTCGACAGCAGAATCTCCACCGCCGGAACGCGCTTGCGCTCGATGCCGCGCAGCAGGCGCTGGCTGATTACCGCCTTGAGATTGAGCGAGAGATCGATCAGCAGCTGATGACGCGCAGCATCTGGAAAGAAGTTGATGATCCGGTCGAGCGTCTGGTTGGCGTTGTTGGCGTGCAGGGTCGACAGGCACAGATGGCCGGTCTCGGCGTAGGCGATCGCCGCCTGCATGGTCTCGCGGTCGCGGATCTCGCCGATCATGATCACGTCGGGCGCCTCACGCATCGCGTTCTTCAGCGCGTTGGCGTAGCTCATGGTGTCCAGCCCGACCTCGCGCTGGTCGACAATCGACTGCTTGTGCCGGTGCAGATACTCAATCGGTTCCTCGACGGTGAGGATGTGGCCGGTCCTGTTGCTGTTGCGGTAGTCGATCATCGACGCCAGCGTGGTCGACTTGCCGGAGCCGGTGGAGCCGACCACCAGGATCAGCCCGCGCGGCACCATGATCAGCTTCTCCAGGATCGGCGGCAGTTGAAGCGCTTCCAGCGAGGGGATCTGGCTAGTGATATAGCGCACCGCAAGCGCAACGTTGCCGCGTTGGCGGTAGACGTTGATTCGGAAACGACCCTTGTTTGGCACACCGATGGCGAGATTCATCTCCATGGTTTGCTCGAACTCGCGCTGCTGCTTGTCGGTCATCACCGAGTAGGCCAGCTCGCGCACCGCGTCGGCGCCAAGCTCGACCTCACCAATGTGCTTGGTTTCGCCGTCGATCTTAATGCTGGGCGGCGCTCCGACCGAGCAGAACAGGTCGGAGGCCTTCTTGTCGGCCATCAGTTGCAGGTACTGGGTCAGAGCCATACCGATGCCGTTTGCCTGTTGTGGGAGCGGAGGATCTGGTCGTTAGCCGGAGTGCAACAAGCATACTCCGACCGTGACGCTGCACCCGTGTCGCTCAGCCTTCGCCTGCCACCATCATTCGGCCCACCAGAATCGATCCACAGCGGATATGCGAGCGTGAATCGATGTCGCAACCGATGGCTTCGATGCCGAGCAACATGTCGCGCAAATTGGCGGCGATGGTCAACTCGTCAACCGGATAGGCAATCTCACCATTTTCGACCCAGAAGCCTGCGGCGCCGCGCGAATAATCGCCGGTGAGCGTATTGGCGCCTTGGCCCATCAACTCAGTGACCAACAGGCCGCGGCCCATGCCGCGGATCAATCCGGACAGACCCTCGGCGCCCAAGCTGATCTCCAGATTGTGTGCACCGCCGGCGTTGGCAGTGCTGGTCAATCCCAGCTTGCGCGCCGAATAACTGCCCAACAAATAGCGTTGCAACACGCCGTCGGTCACCAGCGGCCGATCCGTGGTCGCCACGCCCTCGTCGTCAAACGCTGCCGAGCGGTGACCACGGCGCAGATGCGGACGCTCGATCAAGTCGATGCCTGCCGGCAGTACGCGTTGGCCGACCGCATCCAACAGAAACGAAGCGCGCCGATACTGCGCGCCACCGGACACCGCGCCGAGCAGGCCGCCAATCAGGGAGCGCGCCACTTCGGCAGCAAACAGCACCGGGTAGTCGCCTGTCTTCAATGAGCGCGGCTCAAGTCTCGCCAAGGTGCGACGTGCGGCTTCTGCACCAATGACCTCAGCACTTGCCAGATCGCCAGCGGCGCAGGCGGCGTCATACCAGTAGTCGCGCTGCATGCCATCGCCACTGCCACCGATCAACGAGCAACTGATCGAATGCGAGGTGCTGCGCTCGGCACCGACAAAGCCGTGGCTGTTGGCGTAGACCGACAAACTGCTGCCCGTCGAAACGCTGGCACCATCGGAATTGGCGATGCGCGAATCAAACGAGCGCCCGGCGGACTCGCAACGCAACGCCAGCTCGACCGCGCGGTCGGCATCGATGGACCAGGGGTGCCACAGGTCGAGATCGCGGGTTTCGCGCGCCATCAAGGCGGCATCGGCGAGCCCAGCGCAGTCATCCTCTTCGGTATGGCGGGCAATCGCACAGGCTTGCTCGATGGTAGTGGCGATGCTGTCGGAATCGAAGTCGGCGGTGCTGGCGCTGCCCTTGCGTTGACCAAAGTAAACCGTCAGCGACAAACCGCGATCGCGGCGGTACTGCAGGGTTTCGACTTCATCCAAGCGCACATTCACTTCCAGCCCGCGGTCTTCGCTCAAGCCCACCTCGGCCTGCCGCGCGCCACGCTGGCCGCAGCGTGCCAACACGTCACTCGCAAGCCCGCTCAACATCGTCAGGCGCTCGCTCGATTCCTGCTCGCTGGCGGCGCCGTCCGTAACAGTCGACGAATTTTTCTTTGCGGTAGTTGTAGGCATCAACGTATCCTCTGCCCGCTATGCGCGGACGTGATGATGAAACTGGCGAGTTCCTCGCCCCCAGCCGGAGCCAGCGCAAGCGGGAGGCGGACGCCATTCTGGATTTGGCCGAGCGCCTGGTCGCGCTGACGCCCTCGCAATTGGCAAAGGTGCCGCTGCCCGACAGCTTGATCGTGGCGGTGGCCGACACCCGCCGGATCACCTCCAACGTCGCCCACAAACGCCAATTGCACTTTTTGGCCAAGCTGATGCGGCGCGAAGACGACGAAACGCTGGAGCCAATCCGCTGTTCGCTGGAGCACGACACCGCGCAAGCGCGTCGCGAAACGGCGGATCTGCATCGTATCGAAGCGCTGCGCGAGCGCCTGCTCGCCGACGGCGACGCCGCTTTGGGTGAATTGTTCGACGCCCATCCCGACCTTGACCGGCAGCAGTGGCGGCAATTGATTCGTTCGGCGCGTGACGAACGCCTGAGCAATCGACCGCTGCACGCGTTTCGCGAAATCTTCAAATTGCTGAAGGCGCTGGAAAGCGACCGCGACGACGGGTAAGCGACTTGTTCCCAGCCCGCTCACGCGCGGGTTCCGCCCACCGTCATGTTGTCGATTTTAAGTGTCGGTTGACCGACGCCCACCGGCACCGATTGACCTTCCTTGCCACAGATGCCGACGCCGCCATCCAACGCCATGTCGTTGCCGACCATCGACACCCGGCTCATGGCCTCTGGCCCATTGCCAATCAGCGTTGCGCCTTTGACTGGCGAGGTGATCCTGCCGTCTTCGATCAAATACGCTTCGCTGGCCGAAAACACGAACTTGCCCGAGGTGATGTCGACTTGGCCGCCCGCGAAGCCCGGCGCGTATAGGCCGCGCTTGACGCTTTTGATGATGTCGGCCGGGTCGCTGTCGCCGGCGCGCATGTAGGTGTTAGTCATCCGCGGCATCGGCAGATGGGCGAAGCTCTCCCGACGGCCGTTGCCGGTGGTCGTGGCGTTCATCAAACGCGCGTTCTGGGTGTCCTGCATGTAGCCCACCAGGCGACCGTTTTCGATCAGCACCGTGCATTCACTCGGATTGCCTTCGTCGTCCACGCTCAGCGAGCCGCGGCGACCGGCCAACGTGCCGTCATCGACGATGGTGCACAGGCTTGAAGCAACCATCTCGCCCATTCGCCCGGCGTACGTGGATGTTCCTTTGCGGTTGAAGTCGCCTTCCAGACCATGGCCAACGGCTTCATGCAACAACACCCCCGGCCAGCCCGGACCCAGCACCACCGGCATGCTGCCGGCCGGTGCATCGATGGCTTCAAGATTGACCCGTGCTTGCCGCAGCGCTTCATCGGCCAGCGCATAGAGACGGCGATTGGCAGTCAAATCGAGATAGTCGAAGCGCCCGCCACCACCGGCGTAGCCTTGCTCCCGACGACCGTTTTTTTCCAGGATCACGCTGATGTTGAAGCGCACCAGCGGGCGAACGTCGGCCGCCACCACACCATCCGAGCGCATCACCAGCACCGTATCGAGCACGGCAGCGAGGCTCAAAGTCACCTGCTGCACATTGGGTTCGCAGTCGCGCACGTAGGCATCGATCTCGCGCAAGGTGCGTACCTTGGTTTCGCTATCCAGACTGGCGACCGGATCGGCATGCGCATACAGCGCCGCGCCAGGCCTGCGCTGCAACGACGCGGCGGTGCCGTCGCCACCGCTGCGGACGATGGCGCGTGCAGCGCCGGCGGCCTCTAACAAAGCAGGTAGGCGTAGCTCATCGGAATACGCAAAGCCCGTCTTCTCACCGCTGACTGCGCGCGCGCCAACGCCCTGTTCAATCGAATGGCTGCCCGATTTGACGATGCCGTCTTCCATTGACCACGCCTCATGGCGCGAATGCTGGAAGTACAGATCAGCGTAGTCGACGCCCGGTGCCAACAGCCTTCCCAGCACCGAGTGCAACGCCGCATCGGTCAGTCCCGTCGGCTGCAACAAGCGGGCTTCAGCAATGGCAAGCAGGGAATCGGTCACGGAGGTCTGGTCCAATCTACACAAGCCTTCCGACATGGCGACCGCCGCCCGCGAATGCAAGTGTCCGCCTCGATGTGAGTGGACGCACCGTGCATTTGCGTTGACACTGCCGGCCGCGACGGCGGCTTCCAGAGCGTTCACCGCCCTCTTTATTTCGATCAACATGCTGATTATATGAACTTTTTACGCTCCACCTTGGCCTTATCGCTGGTTGTCGGCCTGTTATCCGCCGGCGCGCCACGCGCCGCCGTGATCGATCCGACACCGTTTCTGAAGCCCGATACTTTCCAGACCTTCAAGGTCTCACCCAGCGGCGATTATTTCGCCGCCACCGTGCCGTTGGAAGACCGCACCTTGTTGGTGGTGTTGAACGCGAAGGACCAAAGCGTCACCGCCAAGATCAGCTTGGGTCAAGCGACGCATGTGGATGACTTCTGGTGGGTCAATGACGAGCGCGTGGTGGCGTCGATCGCCGAGCGCTTCGGTCAACGCGACCTGCCGAGACCGACCGGCGAGCTGATGGCCATCGATGCCGACGGCTCGCGCGCGGAATTACTGGTCGGCTTTCGCGCTCAGGCGGTAGGCTTGGGATCGCGCATTTCCGCCAAGAAGGGTGATCGGGTAGCCGCGTTCATGGTCGACTCGCTGTCGCAAGACGAGCGCACTATCCTGATCTCGACCCAGCCCTTCATCGACGACCCCTTCCGCAAGGTCGAGCGCATGGATGTCTACTCCGGGCGCCGCAAGACCGTGGGTATCGCGCCGATTCGTAACGCAACCTTCTTCACCGATAACAGCGGCGCAGTGCGCTTTGTGACTGGCTACAACAAAGATCGGATCGATCACCTTTACCACCGCGCCGACGACGACGCCGAATGGGTAGACATCACCACCAAGGGCGATGGGGCCGTGATCGAGACGCCGATTGGTTTCTCCGCCGACAATCGCCTCGCCTACTTGCAGAGCACTCAAGCTGAAGGCCCTGATGCCATCGTCGAATTGGATCTGGCCACTTCGAAGCGCCGCATCGTTCTGCGCGATCCGACCACCGACCCGCAGGGCATCATTTACCGCACCGGCACCCGCATTCCGGTCGGTGCGAGCTTCGTGGGCAGCCGCTTCCACACCCGATTCATCGACGACAGCGTGCCGGAAGCCAAGCTCAACCGCAGTCTCGAGGCCGCCTTCGCGGGCCAAGCAGTGGCGATCACTTCGCGTAGCGCGGATGATCGCTTGGCGTTGGTCCAAGTATGGAGTGATCGCAGCCCGGGCGACTACTACACGTTTGATACGCAAACGATGAAGGCCGCCCACTTCATCACCAGTCGTTCATGGCTGGATCCCGAGCTGATGGGCGCATCCGAAGCCATCCAGCTCGGAGCCCGCGATGGCACCCCTTTGCACGGCTATGTGACTCGACCGCACGCGGCGACGCCAGGTCAGTTGCCGATGGTGGTAATGCCGCACGGGGGTCCGTTTGATGTATTCGATTCCTGGGGTTTTGATCCAGAGGTGCAAATGCTTGCCGCAGCGGGATATGCGGTATTGCAGGTGAATTTTCGTGGCTCCGGCAACTATGGCAAGACGTTCGGCGATGCCGGAAAGCTGCAATGGGGCCGGGCCATGCAGGATGACCTGACCGACGCCACCAAGTGGGCCATTGAGCAAGGCATCGCCGATCCCAAACGAATCTGTTTGCACGGTGCCAGCTATGGCGGCTATGCGTCCTTGATGGGCGTGGCGCGCGAGCCAACGCTGTATCAATGCGCATCCGGCTATGTCGGCGTGTATGACCTCGCCAAAATGCACACCCGCGGTGATGTGCAGGAATCGGCTTCCGGCGAAACCTACCTCAGCGAGTGGATCGGTGAGCCCGAGTCGTTGCCCGAAGTTTCGCCAACCAACTTGGCTGCCAACATCAAGGCCCCCGTCTTCCTTGCCGCCGGTGGCGAAGACCGCCGCGCGCCGATCGCCCACAGCAAGAAGATGGAAGCCGCCCTACGCGCCGCTGGCGTGCCCGTCGAGACCCTGTACTACGACAACGAAGGTCACGGCTTTTATCTGGAAGATCATCGACTGACTTACTACAAGCAGTTGCTGGCGTTTCTGGATCGGCATATTGGCCAGCCGAGCACAGCCGCCGCCATTACCAGCAATTCCGAATCAAGTCAATGAGTCGAGCTGGTTAGCATTTGCAGGTGTGGGAGTAGTTGCATTTGCAGGTGTGGGAGTAGTTGCATTTGCAGGTGTGGGAGCGGCGGAAGCCGCGAAAATCCTTGCCTCGTGGCACAGCCATCGCGGCTTCCGCCGCTCCCACAATTCTTGCAATTCCTGCAATTCTTGCAATTCCTACAATTCCTACAATTCAATCGCCGGGCCTGCACGAGCGTGCGATTCAGCGACCCAAGGTTTCGTATTTCGGCAACCGCTCAGGCTCGGCAATGCCAGCGTCAATCCACTCGACCATCGCCGGCAACGCCAGCAGCATGTCGACGTACCCCTGCGTCGACGCGGACAATTCGACGCCGTAGCCGCGGCAGCGAATCGCCACCGGTGCAAACATTGCATCGACGATGCCGAATTGGCCGGCCAGGAACGGTCCCTGGCTCAGTTGCAACAGATCGGTCCAAAGCCGTTGCAGCCGATCAATATCGTGCTGGGCATCGGCATCCCAACGATAGGCATCGGCTTGGCGCGAACAGTTCATCGGCAACTGCTGCCGCAGCGCGGCAAAACCGGAGTGCATTTCTGCAGCCGCGCAACGCGCCAACGCTCGCAGACTCTTGTCGCTTGGCCACCCGCGCCCGTCCAACCAGGTCTCATTGACGTATTCGCAGATCGCCAAAGAATCCCACAGCATCATGCCGCCGTGATGCAGCGCAGGCACTCGCCCGGTGGGCGACCAGCGGTGAATCTCGTCGCGGAATTGTTCGCTGTCCAGCGCCAGCCGGCGCTCAATGAACGCGACGCCAAAATGGCGCAGCAACAGCCACGGCCGCAGTGACCAGGACGAATAATGCTTGTTGCCGATAACCAGAAGTGGCGTGGAGTCGCTCATGGGAAGTCCTTTGAGGGAATTGCGGGGATCAACTAATCAAGCCAGAAAGGCTTGGTCGCGAAGATCACCGTTCCAAGCGTCTTGCTCAGTCTCGGCGACGGCTTCGGCGCTCTCGGCTTTCCAGGCGGCCAGCAATTCGAGAGCGGCATCCAGATCGTCATCGTCCACCCAAACCGCCAACAGACCGGCAACCGGCAACTCGCCCATTGCACCGGCTAGGAACTCGCCAGTCACCACCGCTTCAACGCCCTCACTGGCCAAACGGCCGCGCAGCAGGTGCGCGTCGAACAGGTTCTCGGCTTGGTAGACGGCGCGCATGCGGACAACTCAATGGAGATGCGGCAAGGATAGCCGGCCGCGCATCGGCGTGGCGGCTCAAACCCATCACGATCACGCTCGGGGAGGCGTGAACGGGCAGCGACGGCTAAACTGCCGGGCTCGACTATCGCAGCCCTTGCCGTTCCCCATGACCGCAGCATCCACGCCCAGCCCGGCCGACGCCAATCCAATCGCATCCACCCGGCCCGAGAGCATCCGTCAAGATGCCGATCGGCCCGAACTTATTCGGCAGGATTTTATTCGGCAGGATTTTATTCGGCAGGATTTTATTCGGCAGATCATCCGCGACGACCTTGCAACCAAGCGGCATGCGGCGGTGCGGACGCGCTTTCCACCCGAGCCCAATGGCTATCTGCATATCGGACATGCCAAGTCGATTTGTCTCAACTTTGGCATTGCAGCTGAGTTCGAGGGCTCCTGCAACCTGCGTCTGGATGACACCAATCCGGCCCGCGAAGAATTGGAGTTCGTCGAGGCGATCAAGGACGACGTGCGCTGGCTGGGCTTCGAGTGGCATGACCTGCGGCATGCGTCGGATTACTTCGAAGTGTTTTATCTGGCCGCCGAAAAGCTGATCCGCCAAGGCGATGCGTTTGTCTGTGACTTGAGCGCCGAGCAGGTGCGCGAGTATCGCGGCACCCTGACCGAGCCCGGCCGCGACTCGCCATTTCGCGAGCGCAGCGTGGAGGAGAATCTCGACGTGTTCCGGCGCATGCAGAGCGGCGAGTTCGCCGATGGCGCGTGCACGTTGAGGGCCAAGATCGACATGCGCAGTGGCAACATCAATCTGCGCGATCCGGCCCTGTATCGGATCAAAAAGGTCACCCATCAGAACACCGGTGATGCTTGGTGCATCTATCCGATGTATGACTTCGCACACTCACTGTCGGATGCCGTCGAGGGCATTACCCACTCGTTGTGTACCTTGGAGTTTGAGGACCATCGGCCTTTGTACGACTGGTGTGTGGACCGCGTCGATCTGCTGAACACACCGGCCTTGGTGGAACCGCTTATCGCGCGTGGCTTGCCGTTTGAGGCCGCCAAACCGCGACAGATCGAGTTTTCGCGACTCAACATCAATTACACGGTGATGAGCAAACGCAAACTGGTGGCGATGGTCACCGATGGACTGGTCGAAGGCTGGGACGATCCGCGCCTACCCACTTTGCAAGGCATCCGCCGGCGTGGTTACACGCCTGCTGCCATCCGTTTGCTGATTGATCGGTTGGGCATTTCCAAACAGAATTCCTTGATCGATTTCTCGATTCTCGAAGGTTGCGTGCGCGAGGATTTGGATGGGGTGGCCGAGCGGCGGATGGCGGTGCTGAATCCGCTCAAATTGGTGATCGAAAATCTGCCGGCGGATCACCTGGAGACGCTTCGAGTTGCCAATCACCCAAAAAACGAAAGCCTGGGCAGCCGCGAGGTGCCGTTCTCGCCGACGCTTATGATCGAGCAAGACGACTTTGCGGAAGTGCCACCCAAGGGCTTTCACCGATTGCAGCCCGGCGGTGAAGTGAGGTTGCGTGGCATCGGCATCATCCGCTGCATCGATGTGCTGAAGTCGGGCGATGTGGTGACCGAGCTGCGCTGCACGCTTGACCATGACAGCCGCTCAGGTTTACCCGGTGCTGAACGCAAGATCAAAGGCACGATTCACTGGGTGAGCGCAGCGCACGCGGTGGCGGCCGAAGTGCGGCTGTATGACCGCCTGTTCACCGTGGCTTGCCCCGATGACGACAGCGACGGCAAGTCCTACAGCGACTATCTCAATCCCGAATCCAAGCGCGTGGTGACTGGCTACGTCGAGCCCGCCGCCGCCAACGCCGAGGCTGAAACCCGCCTGCAATTTGAGCGGATTGGCTTCTTTGTCGCCGACCGCCATGACCACGACGCCGCCAAGCCGGTGTTCAATCGCACGGTTGGCTTGCGTGACACGTGGGCAAAGCAAGTCGCTTGAGGGGATTCATTTTCGACGTGGGACAATCGCTCCGTGCGGCAAGCGGAGCAAGCTCCGCTCTACCGCTGCATGCTTGCGCGAAAGCTGTTTTAGATCCGCGGCTGTTCGGCTGCTTGCTTCGTCCTCAAGGCACTGGTTTGATATGCGCTTACTAATCGTTATGGTCTGTTTACTGGTGCTTTCTGGATGCACCTCAGCCGCTGTCACTGCGAGCGAGGACGCAGCTGCTGTTGAAGCAAGCGAGCCGGCTGCCTCGATCAGCCAAGTCGACTTCAGCTGCAAAACCGACGCCGACTGCGCGGTCAAGGATGTTGGCAACTGCTGTGGCTATTTTCCAGCCTGCGTCAACGCAGCCAGCCCGACGTTTCCAGACCAGGTACGCGCCGCCTGCGCGCGCGAAGGCGTCGCCAGCGTGTGTGGATTCGCCGACATCAGCAGCTGCCAGTGCGTGGACTCAACATGCCGAGCGGCCAACGCTGATGCCGCTGCGTTGCCTCTAAACTAACCCCATGCTTTATCACCAGATCCATCTGACCTTGCCGGCATGGCTGCATAGCGCAGTCGATCCACTGCGTGTGTATGGCGACGATGCCAGCCGGGTCGCCCTGGCTATCGAACTAGCCCAGCGCAATGTGAGCGAGGGCTCGGGCGGGCCGTTCGGCGCGGTTGTGTTTGATGGCGTGGGGCGGATTCTAGGGCTCGGCGTCAATCGGGTGGTGCCGCAAACCTGTTCGGTGGCGCATGCCGAGATGATGGCTTTCATGACCGCGCAACAGCGCAGCCAGCAGTTCCGCCTCAATCACCCCGATGGCGGTTTGCAGCGACCGATCACCTTGGCCACCTCGGCGCAACCGTGTTGCATGTGTTACGGCGCTAGCGTCTGGGCCGGTATCGACCTGTTACTGATAGGCGCGCGCGCTGAAGACGTAATGGAGCTGACCGAGTTCGACGAAGGCCCCTTGCCGTTGGATTGGATAGGTGAGCTTGAACGCCGCGACATCGCCGTGCGTCGCGACATCCTGCGCCAGCCCGCGCGCGAAGTGCTGCGTGCGTATGCGGCACATGGGTCGAAGTACTAACCACAATTATTGGGCAAGGTCGTACCCTCACCCCAACCCCTCTGCCGTGGGGAGAGGGGCTTACCTGTCGACGCAAATGCTTTGGCCCCTCTCCCCACGGGAGAGGGGTTGGGGTGAGGGGCCGGCCTCGCCTCATGCCCAGAATCGAACCGAAATCCCACACACAGTCCCCCATGCCAGGTCTCCTCTGCCTTTGTCGTCCCGGTTTCGAGCCCGAGCTTGCCGCCGAACTCAGCTATCACGCCGGCATAGCCGGCATTGGCGGTTATGCCAAAACCGAGCGTGGCAGTGGTCTTGTGCAGTTCCTGGTCAATGAACAGGACGCCGCCGCGCTGGATCGCGCCCTACCCTTGCGCGCACTGATTTTCGCAAGACAAAAACTGCGTCTGCTCGCCGAACTGGCCGGTCTCGACCCAGCGGATCGCGTCGCGCCCGTGCTTCACTCGCTCGGTCTTCAGCGCGCGCGCGCTTACGTTGACCTTGTAGTTGAGCACGCCGATTCTGATGCCGCACGCCCACTTGCCGGCCTTGCCCGCGCCTTCGGCAACGCCCTGCGCGCAGCCTTGCGCAAGGCTGGCCTGCTCAGCCCCAAGCCGGCGGCGCGCGGCGAAATCCTGCATGTCGTGCTGCTTGCTGGCGACCATCTGCTGCTGTGCGATGCGGCAAGCGACGACAGCTCGATTTGGCCTTGCGGCATTGCGCGCCTGCGCATGTCGAGTGACGCGCCCTCGCGCTCGGCGCTCAAGCTCGATGAAGCCCTGCAAGTGCTATTGACCACCGACGAGCGCGAGCGACTGCTAAAGCCAGGCATGCGCGCCGCCGATCTGGGCGCAGCGCCGGGCGGTTGGAGCTGGGTGCTCGCCCGCCAACATCTGCGGGTGACTGCCATCGACAACGGGCCGATGGCCGCCAGCGCCATGGCGACCGGCTTGATCGAACATCAGCGTGCCGACGGTTTTCGTTGGCATCCCGCACAGCCTTTGGATTGGATGGTCTGCGACATGGTCGAGCAGCCGCGCCGGGTCGCCGCGCGCATGGCCGAATGGTTTGCCAACGGCTGGTGCCGGCATGCGATCTTCAATCTCAAGCTGCCGATGAAGAAGCGCTGGGACGAGACCCAGCTATGTCTGGATCTGCTGCGCAGCCAAGCAGGCAAGCCGCTCACCCTGCGCGCGAAGCAGCTTTATCACGACCGTGAAGAGATTACGGTGGCGGCGTTGGGGAACTGACGAAGCTGCCCGCAGATTACAAGTCGACGGCGGCGGGTTGCCTCTGCCACACACCCTCGCCCGGATCAGCTTCGCTGGATCCGCGGACATCACCGTGATTCGCTCGGATTGGCCGGTGGGCGCTGCTCTTGTGGGAGCAGCGGAAGCCGCGATGCTCTCTAGTCAAACACCCAATCGCGGCTTCCGCCGCTCCCACAATTGCAGGAACTCAACGTCCAGACCACTGAGTTTGGGCAGCAACCGCTTCCCCAGCTGACGCAGCTCGGATGCAGCTTCGCTGGATCCGCGGACATCACCGTGATTCGCTCGGATTGGCCGGTGGGCGCTGCTCTTGTGGGAGCGGCGGAAGCCGCGATGCTCTCTAGTCAAACACCCAATCGCGGCTTCCGCCGCTCCCACAAGAGCAGGTCCACAATGTCCAGACCATCGACTTTGGTTTGCCCTGAATTATCCATCCGCAGCACGTCGACAAACCAAACTGCAGAGAGCCGACACAGTTTTGCCTTGCTTGAGGGTTAAACTCGGCGGTCCCGAATCGGTAGCAGTCATTTCCTTATGCTTAGCAATGTATTCACCCGGCTTCTGTGGCTGGCAATAGGCCTGACTTGCGCTGGCGGCGCGTCAGCCCAAGTGGTCATCAGCCAAGTCTATGGCGCAGGTGGCAACGCCAGCGCGACCTATTCACACGATTTTGTTGAGCTATTCAACCGTGGCAACGCGGCAGTCAGCTTGAATGGCTGGTCCGTGCAATATGCGTCTTCGGCCGGCACCTCGTGGGCCCCGACGTCGGCATTACCAAACATTACGTTGCAGCCGGGACAATACTTTTTGGTGCAGCTCGCCACCGGCGGCACTGTTGGAATCGCGCTGCCCACCATTGACCACAGCGGCGGCAACATCAATATGGCGGGCAGCAACGGCAAGGTGGCCTTGGCTAACAATGCGACCGCGTTTCCAACCGGCACCTGCCCGGTGGGTGCCAACCTTGTCGACCTTGTCGGTTACGGAACGGCCAATTGCTTTGAGGGCGCTGCAGCAGCGCCCACTTTTGGCAATAACCAGAGCAGCCTTTTTCGGGCCGGTTCTGGCTGCACTGACACCGACGTCAATTCCGCCAATTTTGCTGCGGCTGCGGTTTCCCCGCGCAACACGAGCACGCCGGCCGCACCCTGCAGCGGCCCACCCCTTCCCGAAGTCACCTTCGCAGCAGGCGCCGTCAGCGCCACCGAAGGCAACACCGGCGATGCCAATCCGCTCAACTTTGTGGTCAATGTCAGCCCCGCACCGCAGGCTGGCAGCCCAGTGACCTTTAACGTCGCCGTGACTGGCACCGCTGGCCGCTTTACTTACGGCGGCTTGAGCATGGTCACGGTCACCAATTTGTCCGTGCTGCCACTCACTCTCAGCCCTGCAAGCGTCGGCAACACCCTCGTCGATGGCAACAGCAACGTCAGCGTCACTCTGTCCGCATTCACTGGTACCGCAGCCGCGCAAGTCAGCCCCTTGGCCAAGGTCGGCACGATCAATGACGACGATGTCGCCGCATTGCCGGTGGTGAGTTTCGCGGCCGGCAATGTGTCGGCCTTGGAAGGTGGCACGGGTGCTGCCAATAACGTCAGCTTTGTAGTGAATGTGGCGCCCGCCCCACTGCCCGGCGCCCCGGTGATGTTCAACATCGCCGCCACTGGCACCGCAGGACGCTTCACTTATACCGGCCCGGCGTCGCTGACCGTCACTGACACTACTTCGCTGCCTTTGACCATCAGCGCTCAAACGGTCGGCAATTCGCTGGATGAAGCCGATGCCAGCGTTACCTTGAGTTTGTCAAGCTTCTCGGGTACCGATCCTTCGCAAGCAAGTCCTGTTGAAAAGACCGGTGAGATTACTGATGACGATTTGCCGATCGCAGAAATTTTTGATTTGCAGGGTAGCGGCGTCTGCTCGCCGCTGGTCAATCCCTGCAATATCGCAGTGGAGACCGTTGGCCCGGTAGTGCGTTCGGCGAACAATGTGATCACCTATGTCGGCGGTGGCGGATTCTTCATCCAGACACCCGATGTGCGAGCCGATGCCAGCGCGCTGACTTCCAATGGCCTGTTTGTGTTCGCCTCCGGCGTCGTCGTGAGCGATGGCGATCAGCCTTTGGCAGCGGGTGACGTGGTCGATGTTGTCGGCAACATCGTCGAGCGCTTCGGCTATACGCAGATTCGGGTTGCGCCAGCGCGCGACGGTAACAACAGCATCCTGCGAAGCGCGACGGGCAGTGCCTTGCCTGCGGCCATCGCGCTAGGCACAACCATTGGCACCGAAGTGCCTTCGCGCAACCCGGCCACGTTGACCTGCGGTGCCAGCAATTTTGAATGCTTTGAAAGCATGCGCGTGAGCATGACGAACGCGACGGTGGCGGTATCCAATCAGCGCTTCAGCACTGACTTGTACGCCGAGGTGTATGTCTCGCCGTTCGGCGAGCGCGCCCTGCGCGAGAAAGGCGCGCGCTTTGGCAACACTCTGCAGGCGGAGAACATGGCCGCCGGCATCTGGGACGGCAATCCTGAAGTCATCGAGATGGACGCCGATTTCCTGATTCCGGCCAACAACGGCTTGGAACTGTTTGGTGCCGCGCGTTTCTCCGGCGAAGGCGTGATCGGTTTCGACTTTGGTGACTACGAATTCTGGCCGGCGGCATTGGTCGTGGACGCACCGAGCAACGTGTTCCCGCGGCCGGTGCCGATAGCCACCACCGATGAACTGACCATCGGCTCCTTCAACGTGTTCCGCTTCTGCGATGCGGTGGCCGGCAATACCGTGTCCTTGTGCAGTTCTTCAGCCGCCTCCGAGACGGATGTGGCGCGGGTCACCCATCAAGTGGGTCAAGTCAGCGCGTATATCCGCCAAGTGTTGCGCAGCCCCGACGTGGTCGGTATGCAGGAGGTCGAGAATCTGGCGATTCTGCAGCAGTTGGCGACCCAGATCGGCACCGATGGCGGCCCAACCTACTCGGCGCATTTGGTCGAAGGCAACGATGTCGGTGGTATCGACGTCGGCTATCTAGTCAAGACTGCGCGCGTCAATGCGGTGACGGTGACGCAACTAAACGCCACCGAGATGTGGCTGGACCCGGATGCCGGTGGCGGCATGGCGATCCTGCACGACCGCCCGCCCCTGCTGTTGAGCGCCACCTTTATCGGCAACGGCCGACCGTTCCCGTTCCAAGTCATCAATAACCACACCCGCTCGCGCGGCGGTGTGGACGTGAGCAATGCGGCAGGCAACCGCGTGCGCGCCAAGCGATACACGCAAGGCGTATCGATCGCTGGGATCATCCAGGGTCTGCAAACGGCACCGGCCACCGCCAACATTCCGCTACTGGTGGTGGGTGATCACAACGCCTATCAGTTCACCGATGCCTACGCCGACGTGGTTGGGCTGGTTGCGGGCACCTACGTGAACGACGAAAACACCTGCGCGCCGGCCAATGCAGTCACCAACTGCAAGCTTCCAGGTGGCACCAATATCGTGGTGCCGGGCTTGGTCAATGCCGTCGACGTGCTCGACCTGTCTCAGCGCTATTCCTACAACTTCACCGAGAATTTCGGTGCCGTGCAAGGCAGCGCCGGCCGCGAAGTCGCCACCAACCAGGTGTTGGACCACGCACTGTTCAACAATGTCGCCGCACCCTTCGTGACTGGCATGGCCTTCGGCCGTGGCAATGTCGACGCCTCACGCCAGCGCTTCCGGGTCTGCAACTACACCCAGCGTGACCTGACCCTGTGTCCGCAAGGTCCCGGAACATGGGTGGCAACGGGAAGCTCGGATCACGATGGTCTGGTGATCGTGCTTGCCCCACCGCGGCTGGTCGATATTTTCGCTAACGGGTTTGAGCCCTAGTCGAGAGCTGCGCGCTGCCTGAAAAAGGCAGCGCTGCGAGCGCGGCGACCTCGATAGCGTCGTCGGGGGCAGAAGCAGGCCGCGCTCCTGCGCGGCTGCTGTTCCCGGTTTGCGTAGTGTCTACATCCCGCATGTGGGAGCGGCGGAAGCGGCGAAGCCCAGCCCCAATCCATATCGCGGCTTCCGCCGCTCCCACATGGGTTCGACCACATGGGTTCGACTACATGGGTTCGACTACATGGGTTCGACTACATGGGTTCGACTACATGGGGTTCGACCACATGGGTTCGATCAACCTGCCCTACGAGTCGCCGCGAGTGGCCAATCAACTAACCACCCAACGCGCGTTGCGCGAGTAACCGACGCAATGGCTCCAGTTTGCTGACCAAGCCAAGCACCGGTCCGCGCAGCAGCGTTGGCAGCACGGCATCGTTGGAAAACAATCGATTGATCCCGTCAAAGCTCCATGCAGCGACAGCATTCTCAGAACGGCGTTCGCGCGCGTAACGCGCCAACCGGCGCGGCTCGCCGAGTTCACTGAACTCGGCACCGGCCAGAATGCGGCGCAAGCAGGCGACATCGCGCAAGCCTAGATTCACACCCTGCCCGGCCAAAGGATGCACCGCGTGCGCGGCGTCGCCGACCAGCACTACGCGGCCTGCCACGTAGCGCTGCGCCAACTGCCGCCGCAGCGGAAACGAGGCAATTGCCGAAAGCAGACGCAATTCGCCCAATCGAGCATCAAACGCGCGGGTGATCTCGCGGCTGAATTCAGCGCCGGGCAACGTCGACAAGCGCTCGGCTTCGGAATTGGGCAAGGTCCAGACAAACGAGCTGCGACGACCGCGCAGAGCGGCGGGCGTGTTGTCCACGGCATCCGCAAACGGCAACACCGCCAGTGGACCACCCGGCAAGAATCGCTGCCAGGCAGTGTTTTCGTGCGAACGCTCACTTTCGACGTAACCGACCAAGCCACGCTGGCCGTAGTCATGGCGATCTACCTCGATGCCAGCCAAACCACGCAGCACGGAATCCGCCCCGTCGGCAGCCACCGCCAACGCGGCACGCAGCCGCGTCCCGTCGGCCAGCGTCACCTCCACGCCTGCCGCATCCTGTTCAAGCCCACTCACCGTGGCCGGCACGTGCGCAGTGAAGGCTGCCTGTTGACGCAGCGCTGTCCACAACGTCTCGACCAACAGGCTGTGTTCGACGATGGCGCCCAACGCATCGCGTCCCAGCGAATGCGCATCGAATGCCAAGGCATCGCCGCCGGCCGCGTCCCACACCCGCATAGCCTGATACGGCTGGCAGCGCGCATAACGCAACGCGCTGCCGATGCCAAGTTCATCCAACAAAGCAAGGCTGTCGGGTGCCAGCGCGTAAACCCGCAGATCGGGCGACGTCGGCTGCCAAGGCGGTTCAATTCGCGACTCAACCAAGGCAACGCGGCGACCGTCGCGCAACAACGCCAAAGCCAAGCACGCGCCGACCACACCGCCACCGACGATGACCACGTCCAGCGCCGCGCGGCGGTTGCGCCGCAATCCGGCCGTATCTGTCGATTGCATGCTCATGCGCTGGCCGCCGCTGTGGATGTGAGCAACTTGCCGCGATAGCCCATCGCGCCGGACACCAGCGGCGCGCGCAGCCCCGGCGCGTTGGCCAAGGCCAACATTCCCAGCGAACGCAGCAGGTGATGCGGGAAACTCTCGCCACTGGTCAAGCGCGCCAGGCCATCACTGAAGGCAATCGTCTGCTGTCGATCGGATTGACGATGAGCGGGATACGTGGCGAGCAGGTGCGGCGCGCCCGGATCATCCACATCGGCAATCAAATCGGCCACGCACAATGCATCGCGCAGACCCAGGTTGAAGCCTTGCGCGCCGATAGGATGCAGAGTCTGCGCGGCGTTGCCCAGCAAGAGAGTGCGCGGCGCCACCAATAATTGTGCGATGCGGCTCTTGATCGGATACACGCTGCGCTTGCCAACGCGCAGGAAGCGCCCGGCGCGACCGCCAAACCGCTGTTGCAGCTCAGCCAACCAGTCGCCATCGGAGAGCCTCATCAGCGCATCCACGTCCGCGCTCGCCACCCCGCACACGCAACCGTAGCTGCCATCGGCACGTGGCAGCAGCGCCAAAGGGCCGCTGGCGGTGAAACGCTCCCACGCATTGCCGGCGTGCGGACGCTCGCATTGCAAAGCGCTCACGATCAGGCTCTGCCGGTAATCGTGATCGACAGTCGCGATGCCTAGCGCTTCGCGCACGGCGGAGTCGCTGCCGTCGCAGGCCAACAGCAAACGCGCGGACAAGCGCTGCGACGGTGCGGTTGTGGACGCCGCACATTCAATTTCAATCGACTCGGCATCGGCTCGCAGGCCGACGAAACGCAGCGGCCGATAGCGCTTCAAGGTTGGCAGTTGTGCGAGGCGAGCCTCCAGTGCCGCACCTAATTCCCGCGCGATCACCACCCCACCCAGCGCATCGCGCCCGACCTCACTGGCATCCAACCGCAGTGCGCCAAAGTCACCGACGCGACTGACATGGACCTGTCGCACCGGTGCCGGCGGTGTTTGCAAGTGCTGCAACACGCCCAACGCCTCAAGCGCGCTCAAACTGGCGGCGGCCAAGGCCAGATTGCGCTCGTCAAAACTCGGCGGTGACGCAGAAATCGGGTCGGTGACCTCGATCAAAGCCACATCGCGACCCGCCGCCGCCAAGGCGCAGGCCACGCTGCCGCCCACCAATCCACCGCCAACAATCAGAATTTCGTGCGCCATTTTCATGGCAATGATGATACCCGCCGGACTGTGAGCGACAGCTTGCGGTCAGCCCAAAACTCCGCCAGCCGGAACGGCATCCGTTAAACTTGCCAGTCTCCTGCCCGATCGCCGCCGCCATGCCTGCTTCCCGCCTCAAGACTCCAACCATTTTCCTGCTGCTGGCGCTGTTGATGGCGACCACTCGGATCAATCATTTTGGCGCGCTGCCCGATGCGTCTTGGGCGGTGTTCTTCATCGCTGGCTTCTATTTGTCAAAGCAGATGCGCTGGGTGTTTCCAAGCCTGATGGCGCTGGCCGTGGCCGTTGACTACTTCGTCATCAGCAACACCGGCATCAATTTCTGGACCCACTACTGTGTGTCTCCCGGTTATTGGTTTCTGCTACCGGCACATTTTGTGATGTGGATGGGCGGCGCCGGCTTGGCTCGGCTTGCCCTACGCAACAACGGCCTCGCATTGGCGGCGCTGGTGCCGACCTTGCTGCTGGCCGTGGTGCTTTGCCATCTGTTTGCGCAGGGTGGTTTTTATTGGTTCAGCAGCCACTGGTTTGCCGAAGGTGCGAGCGGAGCCACGCTCGCGGGTTGGTGGAAAAATTACACCGATTGGCTGCCCGCTTACCTGACAACAGCGGCGATCTACGTCGGTGTCGCCAGCGTGGCGCACATCAGTTGGCAGGTTGCCTTTGACAAGGGCGAGCGCGCAGCCCAGCGCCAGCTCTAGTCGCACCAACTCTCAAACTCGCGTCATCACCCAGTCCATCACCTCTTCCATCACCTCTTGCCGAGCCAGTTCAACATGGGCAATCGCCTCACCAAGATCTACACCCGCACCGGCGATGACGGCGAGACTGGTTTGGGCGATGGCAGTCGAGTCGCCAAGGACTCGGCGCGGGTCAATGCCTATGGCACGGTTGATGAAGCCAACTCGGCGATTGGTATCGTGCTGTCGTGTGATCTGCCGGAGGCAGTGCGCGAGTGCCTGGTGTCGGTGCAGCACCAGTTGTTCGACCTTGGCGGCGAGCTCTGCATTCCCGGTCATAGCGCCATCTTCGACGTCGATATCGAGCGACTGGAAAATCAGCTCGACGGCTTCAACGAAGACTTGCCGCCGCTGAAGGATTTCATCCTCCCCGGCGGTACGGTGGCCGCCGCGCACTGCCACTTGGCGCGGACGATCTGTCGGCGCGCCGAGCGCGAACTGGTCACCTTGTCGCAGTTGGAGGCCGTACGCGGCGAAGCCATTCGTTATCTCAATCGACTATCGGATCTGTTGTTTGTGATCGCCCGCGTGTTGGCCCGTGAAGGCGGTGCCAGCGAAGTATTGTGGAAACACGAGCGACGCGGCGCGCGCGGCGTGAGCTAAGGCAAATCGATGCGGCTGTATACGCATACCTCATGCGTCGCCCACAGCGCTGGCGAAGGGCATCCTGAATCACCAGCGCGCCTGCGTGCAGTGCTCGAAGCCATCGAAGCGGCCGCCTTTGCGGGTATCGACGAAGTCGAGGCACCAGCCGCTTCAAGGCTGCAATTGCTGCGTGCTCATACCGCCGCACTGGTATCCAGCGTGCTCGACGTTGCGACGACGGACCTGCGCCGGATTGATGCCGACACCGCAATGAACGCCCACTCCGCCAAAGCGGCGTTGCACAGTGCGGGTGCCGTGTGCGCCGCGATCGATGACGTACTCAGGGCGCCCAGAAATGGCTCGCAGCGTCGCGCATTCTGCGCTGTTCGGCCACCCGGGCACCATGCCACTCGCGCTCAAGCCATGGGATTCTGCCTGTTCAACTCGGTCGCAGTCGGAGCCGCGCACGCGCTCGCCCGGCATGGCCTGGATCGCGTGGCCATCGTCGACTTCGACGTCCACCACGGTAACGGCACCCAGGATATTTTCTGGAACGATCCGCGGGTGATGTACGTCTCTTCCCATCAACAAGCGATTTATCCGGGCACCGGCGACAGCCATGAGCGCGGCGTCACTGACAACATCATCAACGCACCGCTTTGCGCAGGCAGTGATGGGGCGGCGATGAAGCAGGTGTATCGCGAGCAACTGCTGCCCGCGCTGAACAGTTTTCGCCCGCAGTTGCTGCTGATCTCCGCGGGATTCGACGCGCATCGACTCGATCCCTTGGCCGGCCTCAATTTCAGCACCCAGGATTTTGCGTGGCTGACCCGCGAGCTCATCCACGTCGCCGAGCACCACGCCAACGGTCGCGTCGTGTCTACTCTTGAAGGCGGCTACAGCCTGACTGCGCTGCGCGAGTGCAGCGTGGCGCACGTGGCCGCGATGTTGGAAGTCGCGTGATTCCCATGCGCGCGGACTTGCGCCTGGGTTTTGCCCGCGATGCACTTGAACTGCCCACGTTGCAGTTGGTTTCAGCATCCAGTGACGCCAGTTTTCGCAGCTATTGGCGCACCGTGGGCGCTGCGCCCGAGCGCATCGTGATGGACGCACCGCCCGAGCGCGAAGACATCGGCCCTTGGCTGGCCATCGCCGAGCGCTTGCAGCGCGCTGGACTCAACGCCCCCCGCGTGTTGGCACAAGATCTGGTCAATGGCTTCCTGCTGATCTCCGACCTCGGTAACGATCTGCTGTTGCCGGCATTAAATGCAGCATCCGTCGACCATCACTACAGCGAGGCCATGCGCGCCGTGCTGAGGATGCAGACCGCCATCAATGCCAGCGATTTGCCCGTCTATGACGAATCGCGATTGGTCACTGAGATGGAGCTGCTGCCGACCTGGTTCTTGCAGCGCCACTTGGGGATGGACATTGCCTGCGAGCAATGGGACGTGATCGAACTCGCCTTCCGCGCCTTGCTCACCAATGCGCAGGCCCAGCCGCAACAGTTTGTGCATCGCGATTTTCATTCGCGCAATCTGATGTTGAGCGAACACGGCTTGGGCATCATCGATTTTCAGGACGCGGTGCGTGGCCCGCTTACCTATGACTTGGTCTCGCTGCTGCGCGATTGCTACATCGAATGGCCGCAGTCGCAGGTGGAGGACTGGGTCGAGGCGTATCGCAAACAGGCCGTGAACGCCGGCTTGACCAGCGCCGATCCGACGCGATTCCTGCGCTGGTTCGACCTGATGGGCCTGCAGCGGCATATCAAGGTACTCGGCATTTTTTGCCGGCTCTGGTATCGCGATGGCAAGGCGGGCTATTTGGGTGATCTGCCCTTGGTCTGGCGCTACACGCGCGAAGTCGGCCGCCGCTATTCAGAGGTCGCCCCATTGATCGACCTGATCGAAACCGCCGTCGGCGAGCGCGACATCACTCAGCCCGATATCACCCAACCCGCGTGAAGGCGCTGATATTTGCGGCGGGACGCGGTGAACGCATGCGCCCGCTGACCCAGCACACGCCCAAACCCTTGCTGGTCGTCGGCGGCAAGCCGCTGATTGTCTGGCATCTGGAAAAACTGGCCGGCTTCGGTGTGACCGAAGTGGTCGTCAACACCTCGCATCTGGCCGACTGTTTTGCACCGCAGTTAGGCGATGGCTCAGCGTGGGGATTGCGCCTGCATTTCCTGTTTGAAGGCGACGAGCCGCTGGAAACCGGCGGCGGCATGCTCAATGCCCTGCCCCTGCTCGGCGACGCGCCCTTCATCGCCATCAATGGCGACATCTGGACCGACTTTGATTTGCACGTCCTGCCCCGCGAACCCAACGGTCTCGCCCATCTCGTCCTGGTCAACAACCCCGAGCATCACCCGCGCGGCGACTTTGCCTTGGGTCCCGACCACTGGCTGCATGCTGACGCCGAGCCGCGCCTGACGTTTGCCGGCATCGGCGTGTATCGACCTGGCTTGCTCGACGGTTGGCGCGAAGTGATTGGCAGCGCTGCAGGCAGCGATCTGCAACCCCCGCGCTTCAAACTCGCGCCGCCGTTGTTCGCCGCCATTCGCGCCAAGCAAGTCAGCGGCGAGCAGCATATGGGTCGCTGGACCGACGTCGGCACACCGCAGCGCCTGTCGGCGCTTGATGCCGACTTGACGGCACTCGAATCTCCCAACTAAACACCTCAGTAATCGGCTTGTCGAACACTTCGGCAGTCGTCAACAGCCCCCTCCACTCGGCCCTGAGCGCCGTAGGGTGCGTCTCGTACGCACCACTTTTCCTCGCAAGATGCGGTGCGTACGAGACGCACCCTACTTGCTTGCGCACAGCGAATTGGCCGGTTGCCTCGCGCTCCGGCATGAGCACAGCCTTGTCCGATGGGACGGCTTATCGCGGTGGCCTTGGCGGTCTCTCTTTGTTGCTTCTTCTGGGATCGAAGCTAAGGATTCGCACTTCGGCGATGAGCAGAACGGCGAGTTTCGAGCAGGTCAAATAGTTCTAACCTCGTTGAGCAAATCGGGGTGTCGGTCCAGCACTTTGAGAAGCTTCACCAAGGCCAACGGAGGCTTGGTCTTGCCGTTCTCATAGCGCGAGAACGCATTGCCCCCTACCAAAGATTTCTGCGGCTTCGCGCTGGCCAAGGTCGAGCTTCCTGCGCACCTTGGCGATAAAGCCCGGATCAACGATGGCTGCATTCACCTGCTTGGAGAAAGCGCGCATCTCGCGCATGACACGTGCTGATTCCTCCGCGCCTAGGATCGACTCGGCACAGGCTGGACAGTAGTCGCCCGTCACCGCCGCAATGGTGGTCGCTTCGCCCTTGTAGATGTAGGGCGAGTCGCGGGTGTCGTGGATCAGCTCTGCCGCGCCGCAAACAGGACATTTCATATTCATAGTTCCTTGACCCTCGCAGCCCAGGCAGGTCTTGAGTGTCCACGTTCACGCGGGTTTCCACGTTCACGCCTAGGAACAGGACGAAGATGTGCAGCGAGTGTTCCATAACATAGCCTGAACACCGTGGTGGATTTTGGAAACGGTGATGCCATCCAATCCGGCATCATTGATCGCGCTTTTTCCCTGCGTCCATTTCCGGCGCTATGTCGTCCAGACTCCGCCGCGCGGTCTCCGGGAACAAACAGTAGATTGCCGGTGGGACAAACAGACTGAAGCCGGCAATGATCAGGATCGCATTCCAGTTGCTGCCTGCAAATCCGAACAGCGCAGACACGCCGAGAAGGCCCACGATTGCACCAACCACCGCCACAAGGTTGGTCGCGCCACTGGCAGACGAGCGCATCGAGGTAGGAAACAGTTCAACGCTATAGGTCGTTAACGTCACGCTGCTACCCATCGCGAAGAACAGGTAGACAATCCACAACATGGGCACAAACAGCCCACCGACGGAATAAAAGGCGATCATCGCGGATCCGAAGCCGAGACTGAACAGGGTTCCGGTCGGGCGTCGGCCAAACCGATCACTGAGCCAGCCCGAAAGCGGGTTGCCAATTACTGCAAACGCACCGCCAATGAAGGTGAGCGTGGCGACCTGTGCCGGTAGCCAGCCATGTACGTCCTGCAGATATTTCGGCGCGAAGAAGACGGCTGAGTTGCCGGCAACGCTGAAAAAGAAAAGAGTACCAGCGAGCATCATGAACACTCGCGGATATTCACGTGCTGCCCGCCAGACATTGGAGAACAACGGCACCGGTACCAGCAGTTGTGCCCGCGACACTTCAAGTTGAGTGAAAACTTCGGTTTCCGGTAGCGCGCGGCGCCAATAAGCGATAAAAAAAAGCGGAATGACTCCGACAAGATAGAGTGCCCGCCAGCCGTACGGCAACAAATCGACGAACCCGAACATCAACGCAGCGAAGCCAGATCCGCAGGCCTGGATTGCTGCTGCCGCACCGATTCCCCAACCGCGATTCTCGGGCGGGAATTCTTCGACGATAACCACTGTGGCCAGCACCGCTTCAGCGATCGCAAACATGCGCGCGATGAACTGCAGTACAACGAACGACTCCACGTTTGGTGCGAATGCGGTCGACGCTGTCGCGAGTGTGTATCCAACGATAGTGAACAGCAGCACACGTCTACGGCCATATCGATCCGCAAAGGGCACTATCAACAGCGTCAGCAGTGCGCCACTGCGAATTACCGAACCCAACAGACCCAGTGAGCCCTCGTCGATTCCCAGATCTGCCTGGATCTGTTTCAGATTCAGCGTGAGGAGAAAGATATCGTAGGCTTCGAAAAACGATACCGCTGACACCAGCGCAAGTATGCGCCACTGTCGTTGCGTGAGAGCAGGCGGCCGTCCGAGAAACCAGGCGTATCGATACCATCGTGGTATTCGACCAGGCGATGGAGAAGACTCAGGACTCGTCGAATGGCCAGGTTCTATGGCGTTCAATGGATGGTCACCGACTTTTGCCAGTTCAAAGTCGCAGTGAAGACGCGGAAACACCTGTCGTCCCGAATGCCGACGTGCCCACTGGTGTTGCTGCCGGGACACACAAAAAAAGGAGCGGTGCCGCGATGACCAAAAGACGGGTTTCGTTTCAGTCGCGGGTTCACGTGGTTATGGAAATCCTTGGCGAAGTGTTGGCGACAGACGAGCGCGGCGACGGGGAACCGGTAGTTCGGGCTAGCTGTTGCGCAGCCCCCTAACCTGGTGCATCGCTCTTTTCGTAGATCGATGTCTTTGCGGTTCGACTCTCTTCCGAGATCTTGCGGCCCAGCGCCGGGAAGATCGGAATGTCCGCGTCGCTCGGCGGAATCATGAATTTCTTGCGCGCCAGTGCGGCAGCTATGAAAGGCGCCAGTTCTTCTGCTTTACGACGTTCCCGCTCGGCTTCATTTGCCTTGAATTCCGGCATTACTTCCTTTGCAAACAACTCAAGGGAATGACAGATATCAGCATGTTTGTTGTTGCCCGCCTGTTGGATGAACGTCACCTGGTCGACACCTACTTCGGCAAACTTGCGCAAGTGTTGTCGGAGGTCATCCGGTGTGCCGATGCCGCCGGCACTGCCGGACAAGGCCTGTCGGTAATCCGTTTCGCTATCTCCGAGTCGTGCACTGCGCATTTTCTGGAAGTTATCCCACAGATTGGTACGACCCGGTTTGTGCTCACCAAAGCCGTACAGGCTGCCAAGGGCAAAGCCAAAAAATTCAAAACCTTCCAATCCATTGCTAACGGCAACTTCACGATCCTCATGACACGAAAAACTCGACACCATGCAGATATTGGCGTTCACGGCATGGCCGATGGGGACACATTGCTCGCTTTTGATGATCGAGTAGTACTCATCCACCCATTCCCGTGCTTCCAACGGATCGACAAAGGCGAACGTGAGTGCGCCGATCCCGAGGCGAGCGGCCATACGGATGGTGTCGCGCTGCGAGCAGGCCACCCACATGGGCGGATGTGGCTTCTGCACGGATTTCGGGACCAGGTTGCGACACGGCATGGAGAAGTACTTGCCCTGATAGCCGGGATAGGGGTCCATGGCGAGGAGATTGGCGATCTGCTCCGTAGCTTCCAGATAGATGGCCCGCTTTTCTGCAACCGGAATTCCAAACCCGCCGAGTTCGAGTTCCGCTGACGACTCTCCAGTACCAAATTCGACGCGTCCGTTCGATACCAGATCCAGCGTCGCAATCACTTCTGCGGTTCGTGCGGGATGGTTGTACTGCGGTATCACCTGGCGAATACCCTGGCCCAGCCGGATGTTTTTCGTTCGTTGAGAACAGGCGGCCAGAAAGACCTCCGGAGCGGAAGAGTGGGAATACTCCTCCAGAAAGTGATGCTCGACTTCCCACGCAAAATCGATACCCAGCTGATCAGCCAATTCAACCTGATCGAGTGCCTCGTTGAACAGCCGTTGTTCGTCACCCTCGTTCCAGGGGCGTGGCAGCTGGTGCTCGTAGAAGATACCGAATTTCATGGCCTGCCCTGTTGGTCGTTTCTGTGCGACTGATTCTACGCCGGGTATCAAGGGCTTGTGCGCCCCGATCCTTAAGGAACATTGCGTAGAAACGTACGGTAAGCACAGAAAACCAGGAAGAGAAAGCCAGGAAGAGCCAGGAAGACACACATCGGCGGACGCGTGCCGGAAAGTCACGCCAAGCCAAGCCAGCCAAGCCGGAAGGACACACATCTTTGGAAATTCGATCACAGGCTGAAGAAAGTTCTTTCACGTCAATCACAGGGCCAGTGCCTTAGAACCATGACCTCCGTCTTTCACTGCAGGACCCGTCTGCGGTAGGTAAGAGCCGTCTGCGGTAGGCAAGAGCCGTCTGCGGTAGGCAAGAGCCGTCAGCGGTAGGCAAGTTCGGCATGGTCGACACTCGCCGCGGTGTTGGATGGGGGAATTCAGATTCAAGTCAGGGAGCCCACACCGGTATCCTGACAGCGACAGCGACCATGGCGCGCTGATCGAGGATCGCCGTGGCAACAACGTCCCTGCTACTGCCACTGCCGAATCCTTGACGGACTATGGTGCCAGTGCCGCAATCTGTTCGAGGCTGTCTTCTCTGGCAGAGCCGGACGTTCCGAACAGAAAGGTCTGTCCCGTGGGGCCGCCCTTGCCATGGGCGATCACATTGAGAACCGCCCGAGCCAGATCCTCGGTTTTCATTGCCTTGTCAGCAATCTGCGGTGCGGCTGATCGGAGCATCGGGGTGTCAGTGGCACCGAAACACAGTCCATTGACGCGGATGTCGAACGGCGCAAGCTCGTCTGCCCAGCTTTCGGTAAGGCGCCACTGAGAGAACTTCGCGCAATCGTAACCGGTAGCCGGCCTGCCGGTGATGTAGTGACCTTCCTTGATGTGCTCGGTAATGATGTTGACGATGTTTCCGCCCTGGCGCTGTAACCACGGTGTTGCCGCACATGCACAGTGGAAACTACCAAGCGCACACACATTCATTGAGCGAGCGAAGTTCTCCGTTTGAGAGTCGAATGTACCGCTGGTCAACGAACAGTCGAGCCACAACGCCTGTCTCTTATACACATCTGACG
>ENA-ORBV01004096-ORBV01004096.1-microbial-mat-metagenome-genome-assembly--contig:-NODE-4096-length-28406-cov-5.548660_pt1 | contig 28406 bp, 17 predicted proteins | sample MGYA00237777_ERZ505514 | MGnify/ENA primary metagenome ERZ505514 (study PRJEB26160, sample SAMN06269048) | microbial mat metagenome | isolation source: Oligotrophic lake microbial mat | place...
TACACCTCTCTATTCGTCGGCAGCGTCAGATGTGTATAAGAGACAGCTACAATACTGTAGTACTCCAACGCTTGAAAAATGGTCCCCTCACTCCAGTGACATTGACACTATTCTAACGCTTACTTGGTGTAGAACGTTGGTATCATTACCACAATTCTTTGCTTTTGGTCGTCCCGTAGGACTGACCTCCTAGCTAACAAGCTACTTTAGCAAGTTAGGTATTAGGTTTCCCTCCCAGAGGGTGGTTTGTGTCCCTTGGGGGGGGGCAGCTGCTACGGTGAGTACTCCTAATCTCGCATGAACTCATTCCCACAAATGAAGATGATATTGCAGTAACGGAGAGACTATTTTAAGAGCCCTAGCCGAGCGGCACAAAAGAGGAGAAGCTACTTGGCACCGGCTAGGCACATTCCTATTCATTTATGAGGTTGATTTAAAACACTTGAAAGGCAGCCCTTTGCCTCTCTGCTAAATTCCGTGTCGCCAAACCACTATGACGTAGCTCGCAGCCAAGGATACACACACACACACACTAGCTAGCTAAGTAGGACACAATTTCGATGATAAATGTTATGTTTGGGCAATCCAATAGTTACAAGAAGATTACATTCAATTATTAGTTTAGAAGTGAATAGAAAATGGGCCGTATTTATTGGACGAGGCGAGACGTACTCCCGAAAGCCAAAATGCAGATGAGGGACCACGCAAATAATTTGAATTAGGGGTAAATTTATTGTTTCAACGCCACCTTTTCATACCGAAAAGTCTCCAAGGATATGTAAAGCAACGACGACGAGCGCTGCCCTCAATTCCTTGAAAGCGATTATGGACGGCTGGGGCTACAGTACACGGCAATGATCCATCGAATCAACCCACCAAAGCAAACGACAGAGCATCCGAAATGAAAAAGATGAAAGTGTTTATGTTTGTCAACTTTCATTGTCAGGGAAATGCAGGCAAGAAAGTTTATTGTTGTGCTCGGCCACCGCCGGCTAGAGTTCATCGATCCATGTGTCCTTGAAGACAAGAGAGTTTGGTTACTCGTTTCTGTCTGTGGCGGCGTCACTTGGTTCCTTTCCTCTTTTACTGCCGCGCTCGTTCGTCCTGGCGTGGTAAAATTCGCTGACACTTGGACCAAGTCGTCATTATAGGATTGGACACCTCTTGCGGGAGGAGTCGCGGTCGATGCCAAAGGGTTTGTTTGCGTCTGGAGCGCATGATGTAGACCGATCCATCCATCCATCCTCACATAAGTTTGGTTTTGGTGATCCTATCCAAGGACGTGCGGCCAGGTGTCACACCGATGCTATTTTCGAGATCGATTTTGTCGAGAGGGCAACCGATCGACGCTGCAGGTATGGTGTCAGTGAGGATTTCCATCGAGACGGTCGTTGATGTGGATCGACGGACAAGAAGTATTGTGATCAGTAGGTGAAAAATGGTGGAGTCAAGTGATCTGCCTTGCCACTTTGATGATGGTCAGCTGTTGTGATGATTCAAGACTAACGTGAGACACTTGGTCCAGTGCTGATGGGGACGAGCAGCAATGCAGTGCTGTTGTGGAATGCCGAGGAAAAGTTTTGCTGGCCTAGTGCGTACCGAACGTGGACATGATTGGGTACCTGTAGCGGTGGATGGCGGCTGCTGTCGTGTGTGAACTCTTGCTACGCCAAGCAGCGTGGTAGCAATTCTTCCCGGCGGGATAAAAAGTTGATCGCCAAAAAGGTGGACCATTCCTTGCGTCTCTCGATAGTATGCCGCACGCAGTAAGGGATGAATCCATCGACATCAAGTTTGCGACTACGAGATGAGGCTTGCGTCAATGATTCCTCTCCTCCGGGTCATTGCTATCGGCCTGGAGAAGACGATTCCTCTGAACAAGTGTTCTTTGGATCCACCTCTACTCCCATCGTTCGAGACAGTGTGGCGGTCAACTTTTCTTCTGCTACCACTGGATACAAGAAGCCAATTCCGAAATAAGTCCCATAAAAGCTGCCCAATAGTAGCATGCCACGACGAACCACAGGGTTGCTCATTCCCTTATTCACACCCATGTCGCAAGGATGGATTTATTATAGCAAGATAGGACCTTTTGTTTCGGGCAAGAACAGAAAAAAAGAGAGACGACCATGGCATGGCGGCTCCTGCTCGCCATGCATACTGTATGGTGGGGTCCCTGCTGCCGTAGAAACTGGTAGGATTTCTACGTGCTATTGTTTCGCATCAGTATGTATATAGTGTCCTCCCATCAACATTTCTAGCGCACGAGATGTGTGCGTCTAACGCGTGCGCGATGTTGCGCGTTTTGACGTCCGCTCACCTCCCCGTGACCTAACCCGAGAACGAGTCAATAATTAATCGGAGTGCTGTTGATGGCCATGCATGGCACAGAACTTGCTTGACTTGCTTCTTCTTCCTTGACTTCTAAAGGAGATTCATTGATTTCATAAAATTATACGATACTACATGTAGCTAGCTAATAGATCTTCAATTATTATTGTTGTTGTTATTGAAACCCGAAATGGAAAACCCAAGAAGAATACGGAAACGACCTAGAGCTGGTGACTCCTCCTCTAGGAGTCTGCTGCTCCAGAAAAAGAAGACTACGAAGAGTTCCTCTTGGAGGATCTTGTTGATGGCCCTGTCCACTCTGGCGAGCACCTCCAGCTTCCAGCACCATCATCATCAGGTCAGCAGTAGTGGACTGTTGCAAGTGCGTTGTGGTCTTGGTCTGTCTGGGGGCGCCTCCATAATATGCAATCAACAGTACCACTCTTCGTTTCATGTTGTTTCAAGGACTAGCACCACAACAGCCGCAAACGAAGGAAGACGCTTGGTGTTTCCAGTAGTAGTATTGTATGCCACATCTCCTCGTCGACGCCGCCCCGGTGGAGCGCACTCATTTGCGGGTCCAGATCTGGACGTAGAGTCCATCAAAGTCAAGTCGCAACAACAACAACAACAACATACGAATCACAATAATGGGAATAAACCACCACCACAAAAGCAGCCAAAACGAAAACCACGCACGGCTCGCTATCCGGTATTCGAAGTCATGCTCAAGAGGTTACAAACCTTTCACGACGAACATGGACACACGTGGGTGACGTCGAAGAACTGTCCAGACGAAGACTTGATTCGATGGACCCAGAGCTTGCGCAAAAACTATCGGCATCAAGTGACGGGGTTGATCCGTCCCCGAAAAAATAGCGGCTCCCAAGACGCGACCACCAAAACAAAACGAACCTTTTTGTCCGAGGAACGATTGCAAGAATTGCAACGTCTCAACTTTAGTTGGGAATCACCGGCTCAGAAAAAGCGGCGACAGAATAAAACAGAAAAAGCCATGTTTGAAGACATGTTTGAACGACTAGACAATTTCCATAAACAACATGGTCACACGTGGGTCACTGCCAATAATTGTAAGGATAAAGACTTGATTCGTTGGACCAAAAGTGTCCGGCAAAATTATCGGCATCAGTTTACCGGGGTGGTACGAAAGCCCGCCAATACTAAAAAACTCAAAAACAACAAAACACCCCAACGGCCCTTCTTGTCCGAACCCAAAGCCCAAATGTTACGACGCGTCAATTTTTGTTGGGATCCTCAACAATTCGCCTGGGATCAACAATACCAAAAAATGGCGGCTTTCTTGGAGGAAAACAGTGACATTATTGATGGCGTGGCGGGTGGTTGTGTGGTGGGGAGTGGGAGCATTCAAGTCATCATGACCTTATTGCAGGCGGACGAAGAAGATCCATCCCTGGCGAATTGGGCCCAGAATCAACGACGTGACTTTCGGTGGTGGTTGTTGGACTTACCCTCCAATTTGACGCCGTCGCGATTGGAAGCCTTGGAAGAGTTGGGTCTCTTTCAGGATTACAAATCGGCACAAGAAGTTTGGGTCCAACAATATCAATATTTGGTGGAATATCATAAAATACATGGTCATGCGAATGTGCCTCAAAGATATCAACATCCCGTCACCATTCCAGTTATCAACAATGGCGATGACGACGACGACGCTGATGATGGGTCTGTTGTGCAAGAGCGACAAACGACCTTTGCGTTGGGAAGGTGGTGTATGAATCAGAGAAAGGCGCGACACCAATGGGATTTGATCCACGAAGAGTACAACAAGGAACAAATAGGAAGAGTCATGAACATGCGAAAGGGCAAGGGCGGTGCTTCTACCGCAACTACTAGCCGGAGCATTGATATCGATTCCAAACTACGAATGACATCGGAGCGAATGCACAAGTTGGATGCCTTGAACTTTGCTTGGACCGCCCGAGACGCACGATGGCGCAAGCAACTCGACCGATTAAAAGCATTTTATCAAAAACATGGACACATTCAAATCCCCCCGAGCGACACTTCCAATCAAGATTTGAGGCAGTGGTTGAATATTCAACGACATTACTATCAATTGCAATCCAAGCCAACTCCATCCTACTCTCCATCCTTATCCAAAAGTACTAATCTAACACCGGAACGGATCTCCGCCATGGAAGAAGCCATTCCCGATTTTAAATGGAAAGCCTACAACCCCGAAGGTCCGTCGACCGAGGACTGGTCGAATCTGTTTTCTGCCATGCGCGACAAAGGACTTGCTCCTGGCATGAGGCCCAAACAACATTGGTTTGAAGGGATCAATCCATTTGCCTCGGAAGTCAAGGTTGAATATACCGAAGAGGAACTGGTGGATTTGTTCAATAAAGGAGATGACGACGACGACGACGATGACGAAGACCTTGGCGACGACTTTGTATATCCCGAATTGGACGACGCGGATGTAGTGGAAAGCGTGGAGGACGAAAACATCTATGCTGATTACTAGCTACTACCTTAAAGCTAACTTTTTATCAGTAAGTGTGATTGGGTCCCTTCTCGTGAGTAACACTTGCTGGACTGCTAACTTAGAAATAGGGATGCTTATTATAACAATACCATTTAAACATTCAAAAACCCGCTCTCTATGGCATCACGCCGTGGCGAGATATTTTTCCGCCATACACTCAACTAGGCATACTATAATACAATCAGTGTTGGTCAAACAATTTCCCTAGGGGGCAACCCTTCAGAGCTGCTTCTTTTTGGCAGGCATTTCCAACCTGTTCTATCCAGCCGCTACTTAGTACCGTGTACTCACTCTGGCCAGGCCGTGCCATTATTTGATTCCTATGACCCCATTTCAAGAGCCGTTTATTTTAAGAGCTACTGGCCAGCTTAGGTGCTGTATGTCAAGATAGCTAAGTTGGACTTGAAGTAGTAGTACTGGTAGCAGTACTGTAGCTGTTACCATGACAAGGTTATTTTTAAAATGCGGATGTCAGGTTTTGATCGATTTTCCAACTCCATAAAGCTCTAACCTTAGTGTGTCGTTGCATTCGTGATTGGCGATTCATTCTGTTGGCGATTTACCCTCATTTTTCTCAAGTTTGTCCAGCCGCGATCACGCCACAAAATTCGAAAATTCAAAATTAATTATTTTCCACCCTATTCAAGCTCGATCGTCGTGCCAACAACACGGCGCAAAGGGGAAAAGGTTTTTAGGTTTTATAGGTTGCTAATCCGTATCTGTTGGTCGTCAGTCAGCTCCAAAGAGACTATATTCAAAATGCAAGCTGACAGTCCATCACTCGGCGCAAAAATCACAATGATGAACCACACAATCATTCATGATGATGAGGAATGCCCCATCATAAACAACGACTATCCAGAGTTGTCATTTTCCACTTGCTACGTTGTGGTAATATGTTTCGTGGCTGTCATCGCCCTATTCAAGTTGGGGAAGTTTGTTTGGGGACTTCTAAAGGGTGGATTGGAGATGTTACAGTATCTTTCGAGTATCATGGTTTGCTGGTATGCAGGCCTTGACTTCGAGCATGTGCAAGAGCAGACCCGACTTTACCAAGAGGAAGAAGAAAGGACCCAACAAACTTATTTGGGCTGTAGCTCTCAGGATACGATTACCGAGTGCGGAGGAGAAGACCCGGATTCTTACTCTGGCAGTGCCAATCTTTCACAGAACATTCCTGGCCAGAGCCAAACAGTTTTGCACGGGCAGGGGCAAACATGTAACTTTAATTGGGGCAGCGCCAACAATAATCCAAGGCGGCGGCAACTATGTAGAATTGATTGGGGCAACGTTACCAGCCGTCCAAGGCAGCAAGTAGTTGGCGCCACGCGTACGAGCTCTTCCACATTGACCCCTCCTACTGTGAAACCTATCGTCAAGAAATCCGCACCTATGTCTAACCCTCTGCTTCCCAACAATCCAAGGCGGCAAATTGTCAGTGCCATGGGCTCTCCCATATTGATCCCTCCTGCTGTGGCACATACCATCAACAGACCAGCACCCGAGTCAAACTCTCGGCCTCATCACGACAATGATAACGAAGCATCTGGCAATAATCATAAAGAGTATAATATTGGGTATTGGTCGGCTGAGGAACACGAACTGTTCGTGGATGGTCTAAAGAAATACGGCAAGGATTGGAGGAAGATTGCTGTCGTGGTTGGAACAAGAAGTATGAAACAAGTTGGTACCCATGCCACACATTACTTTCAGCAGCTCGAAAAGGAGCAAGACCGTGCTTCATCTCTATTAATTTCATCCTCTGCTCCACACCCTTCTGCTACGACTACTGCCAAAACTGTCATGCGCACTCGCAATAGCAGCAGAAACGATAAGCCCTCGCAAAAGCCGCCCACTGTTGCTACCTTTCTTCCGACTCGTATAAGCAAACGTGGGATCTTGAAATATAACAAGATCGTTCCAGCGCGAAAAGTTCAAAAGAAAAAGTACAGTTTCGGAATGATGAGCATGGTCCCTACGGGTGTGAGTCGCCGCGGCGTGTTTTTCTATAATGTCAACCCCAATGATGATTCGTATGGTCGTCCACCACCGCCACCACCACTTGTCCTTGGAGGCCGCCAACACCGCCCTGGGACCATGGGAAGGAAAATCATTGGAAAAAAGCCAACCAAAAGTGTTGGTGGTAAGGTTGTTAGACGGGAAGCAATGTCTCTCCCCACTGCGATTCGGCCTCCGACTCTAAAATGCGCTGCATTGACAGAACCAGCTAGCCAATGTGTATTCATGGAAGAAGAGGCCAGTCAAGTTGCTGTATCGAGGGAAGAAATGGGTCATTTTGCATCCGCCGAAGTGTTTAGCCAATCTGTCGCATCAAGAGAAAAATCGAACACATCGATACAAAAGCTTAGGGAGTCTGTTGTATCGAGGGACGAATCGGACAATGATGTATCCACTGAAAAGTCAAGTCCACCTGCTGTCTCGAGGGAAGAATCGGACCAAGCTGTATCCAACGAAGAATCGCCCCCATCCACCTCCAAGGAAAAGCCAAGCCAATCTACAACTTCAGTGGGCGAAGCCTTCAAGTTTGATATTGACACGATAAAAGCCAGTCGTTCGGACGAGCTGACTTTTTCAAGTCTTGACACGCAGTCATTTGGTGAGGGAACATACGACACCGAGCCAGTGGAAGTCGTGTTTGAAGAAAGTACACAGATTTCCGACGAAGACTCATTCACAGGGAACGAGGCGTCTGCTTTGCACACCCCAGCTCCCATCGGCAGTACCACGGTTCTGTCGGCCGAAACTCATCCTTCGGAAGTGCGATTCGCTCCTTCCGAAGTCCGTCGTTCATTGTCATACGATGACAGCGAGACCAAGCGTAACCAAGAGGGAACATATTTGACAGCATCTGCCAAGTCAAAACATTCTACTGCTGATGGAAATGGCAAGGCAACGGAGGAAGGTCTCGAGTCAGGAATGCCGGACAACGGCAGCGAGAATGCGCACCATGGGGAGAGCTACTCTTCCGCAATTTCCTTAACCAGCACTCTTTCTGGTCGTGGCACGGAATCAGAGGAACCCGTAGAGTCAGAAGCAGCAAATCCTACCTGTGATTATGAGGAACAGCTTCTGCAGACACCCTCGCAGACACCTTCGAAAAGGCGCCGAACAGCTCGCCAGTGTACTCCGATGAAGAAATTAACGTATTCTCATCAAAAGCCCGCGTCCTCTTCCAAACGGGATGCAACCCACAAAGTTTGTTGTATTCTGTCGGACAATGTCAAGCAGAATATCTTGGGATCAAAGATCGTTGCTAAAATGGAAGAGTATTTCCCGTCAGATGTGCATGTCACTTCTACTTGGCTTTCTCACGAAAAGTATGTTAACATGGGCTTCGGGAATCTAGAACAAGTTCTCAAGCAATATCACGCAATCGTGATTCTACCAGGAATGGATCCAGACAAAAGGCTGGAGCTTCATGACAATTATGTGAGAAATTACAAGGAATTGTGTCAAATCATTTTCAGAACTCGAAGGTGTGTTCCAGCTAGGGCTCCCACCATGAATATCTTTGATAAAATCAATGTCATGGCGCTCCTTGACGAAGCCCAGATTCCCCTCTTACCATGGCGCATCATACAAAGAGATGCCTATGAATTTGGCCCGTATCTGGTCTTTGATGCATTGACAGCATTTGCTGCGGAAAGCCCAGGCGATAGGCTGGTTTTCAAAACTCCTTACACAACAACATCCCGCACCGTATCTTATCTGAAGAAGGATCGTCTCATGAATCTGGAGCAGCTGCAGCCATTTATGGACAATATATTCAAGCCAGGCTTCAATGCAATTTTTGTACAGCATTACACGCCATTCTTCAAGTCAAATGGCGAACACCGACTGTACTTTGTGCATGGCAAGTTCGTAGCAGCTAGTGGAACCTTACAAAGTGCCGACTGGCCCATTTTCAAGGAGGATATACCTGAAGAAATCTCTGTCGCTGCAGACATCTTTACTAAGCTTCCGTGGCTCAAGACATTCCCACACCTTAGGATCGACTTTGGGAGGTGTTCGAAGGGCCGTTTGTTTGTGTCAGAGGTTGAACCTGCAGGAGAAATTTTCTCGGAAAATGAAAAGCATTTCGATGCCCTAGCAGAAGCCTACGTTGCCCAGGCGAATGCCGTTCTGAACGGATCTGCTAGCGATGCTGTGGCCGAGGGAAAAGCAAAAGCGACACAGCTCCGGAAACACAGATTGGTTCCTGCGATGGGGGCACTCAGTCAACTCGCCAGTTATATGCATCAAGATTTTACTCACAGCGAAGTAGCAGGGGTGGTAGTCGCTGACGCAAACATCCTACTCCAGAAAGGTCGTGTCCTCCGCAAAAGAAAGAACGCTCAAACAGGGACAGGCAATTAGTTGCATCTTTGGGAACATCCATAGTATAATAGTCAGGGGGAAGCATCGAAGGGGCGCAGTCTGTCACAAGCTGACCATCCAAGTAAGAAGATTTGTATGTGTTATACCTCTAGGTGGTGATTTTTACGTGCGGTCAAGAGACAGAAAGGGTGCGCGGGGTGTTCTGTCTCTGTGTTTTTGCTTTCATTAGCAACGGGTAATTAAATTAATGCAGCGTCACAACTATATGAGTAGAAGTATGAATGGCATTGAAATGTTGTTTGTTTATTTTTTTACACAGTATAATAGTATAGGTTTTTCTTTAGAATGGAGACCCTGAATTTTGACCTAGCCCCATCCCAGCTAAAAACATGTTTCTTCAATATTTTCGGAACGCCGGCCTTGTGCGTGGTCTATCCGGAATCGTCCTCGTGGGCCGACAACATCATCAAGCTGACAAATTCGTTGTAAGATATTTTCCCGTCGCCGTCAGAATCCACTACAACGTATTGTCGCTGAGTTAGTCCCGACATTGCTGAACGCCTCATAAAAACAAACAAAAAATGGGCTTACCTTCCTTGACCAAACGTCGTATCGCCTTTTCTGTCTCCTCTCCATCCTCTTCCGTGCCACTGAACGAGGACAGAGCTTGTTTCAAATCGGATGCGCTGATGAGGCCGTTGCCGTCAGCATCAAACAAATCGAACTACAAAAATAGAAATCAAAAGACAAACCCAGTGAGCTTGTACTTGAGCATGCCAAAACCAATCTCACCTGGTTCCGCAGAAGATACTTACCGCCTTTCTCAATCTACTCTGCTGAAGCAGGACATTTTCGTTCATCGCTGCAACAACAAATTCTCCATACTCGATGTAGCCGGAATCGCCAGAATCAACGCGCTCGAAAAGATCATCTAATTCTTCGTCGCTAATGTGATAACCGAAGAATTTGAAGAAGGCAGCTCGTACCTCCGCTTGAGACAGTTTCCCGTTGCAGATGATATCTATTGTGAAGATAGCGAACAACCAGATCCAGACGAAAAATGCTCGGTGAGTAAAATCGTGCGATACTCGTGTTGTCGTAATGCCAATGTGTACCTACCTAGCTCACGAAAGACTTGATCGATAGCTTTCTTCTCTTCTGAAAGTAAGAGCTGCGACGCAACAAAAGTTTTCGTAGCCTCTTGCAACTTGTTCGGACTAAACTTCTGCAAGTTTCCGAGGACCGACATCGCTTCGATTGACGCGACCTGAACTTCCATTTGAGCCTCGAGCTCGTCTGGATCATCCGTTTCCAACATGGTTGCAGCTTTACTGGTTCTTCCACGCCGTGCTACTTGCAGCCAAGGGTGAGCAAGCGCTTTCTGGGCAGACGGTCTTTGCTCTGGATCCACAGTCAGCAACTGCTTGACGAAATCCGCCGCGTCCTCTGACAAGGCTCCCCATGTTGCGCTCGGGAAGGTTACATCGCCGGCAACGATCATTCTGAAAAGCTCGTCCTGGCTTTCCGCCCGGAATGGAAACTTATCACTCAAGATGAGATAGCATATTACTCCAACTTTGGCAGGACATAGACCATGACTGTGTGAGCGAGATATGACGTAGACCAAAACTAAGAAGGCCCTTCCCAGCGTCGACTCGTAGCAGTACGTACCAGACCAAAGATCACATTTTTCGCCTCGGTACGACTTGCGGGCCACTTCTGGCGCCACTGCGATGAGAAGAAAAAGACAGAACGCGATCAGAATTTCAACTCACAACACTTTCCACACCAGTCAGGCCTGGTTTATACTTACTGTACTCTGCTGTCCCAACTCTCGCAGTCATCTCGACATCATCGTCAAAACGGCAAGCAAGACCGAAGTCAATGACCTTGATATGGCTAAACTCTCGCTGCTGCTCAAGCAAAATATTGTCAGGCTGGGCATACAAGCAACAAAACCAATGAAAGATTGACGGCGTGAGATCACGAGCACAAAGAGAGCGACATATAAAAAAGGACAATCCACCCTTACGCACCTTCAGATCTCGGTGGACAACTTTGTGGCTGGTGTGAATATAATTCAGGCAACTTAATAGCTGCGTCATGAGGATTGTGGCATTTTCCTCGCTGACTTTACCCCAAGCGTCTATTTCGTCGCAAAGATCCCCGCCCTGCGAAAAATATAAAAAAGCAAACGTGAGATAACATTGTTTCTCCTCCGGCAATCCCATCCGCCGAATCGAACGTACCTTGCAAATATCCATGACGAGATAAAAGTGCTGCCTGTCTTGAAAGAGCTCGTAGAATCTCACAATGTTGGGGTGGTCCATACTCTTGAGCAATTCGAATTCATTGACGACTTTGGAATTTTCCACCTTTCTCCACCGGCTCTTGTCGATAATCTTCAGTGCTCGCTCCGCGTCCGTAGCTTTGTGACGACAAACGTAGACTTTGCCGAATCCTCCCTCGTCGATAAAGTCCTTGATCTCGTAAAAATTCGTCAGCTCGCCAGGACTCTGCGCTACACCAAAGTCGTTCGTGGTAAATTTGAGCATGGTGAGACCTCCTTGCATAGAGTCAATCGACAAGTTCCCAGGAGTTTGTTGTCGTTCCGGTGCGCCCCTTTCGATACCGGTAATACTAGGGATGGGTGGTTCGGTTTCTTCTCCGTCGTCGTCCGTGGTCTTGAGCATCAACGCCATAAAGTCTTCATAGGTAATGTGCCCGTCACCCGAGGCATCCGCCTGCTTGATGATTTTATCAATGGCAGCGTCGTCAATCACATCTTGGACAGGATCCGTTCCTTCATCTTGCTGCTGTCCGCCCTTGAAATGCGTGAGTACTTGCTTCAGATCATTCTTGTCGATGGTCCCGGATCCATCCTTGTCAAAGACGGAAAAAGCTTGTTGAATCTTTTGTCGGTGTAAGATGTCGTGTTCGTTCATGGCGGCAACGAGAAACTCGGAGTACTCAATGTACCCTGTCTGATTCAAATCGACGCGCTTGAACAAATCGTCCAATTCTTCCTCGGTCAAGGAACGCTTGAAACATTCCTTGTATCCGATGCGAACTTCCTTGCGCGACAGACGACCATCATTGTGGATATCGAGGGTACGAAAAATGTGATCAATGGCATTGCGTTCTTCCTTTAATACCATCTGCGCGGCAACAAGGGCGAGCGTCGCCTGCTTTAATTTGTTGGTGGCATTGAATTTGGCAACATTGTTCCACGCCGCGAGCGTGGCCATGGATTTGAAAAATTCATTCTTGCCCGAATTCGCGGAAGTACAAGAGAATCGTGAATTGTGCTTTTCGTTTCGCCGTTTGGTCGCTTCCACAATCCACGGATGTTGTAAGGCCTGTCGAGCGGTCGGTCGATCTTCTTCTTCGTAGGTCAACAAGCTTCGAATGAAGGACCGCGCATTCTCCGATACAGTGCTCCACCGAAAGTTATTGTCTTCGGGACAAGCATCTCCCTCAAGGTAATCCGAGTAAAAGCTTGCTGCGTTGCTGTACCCATCAAAATAATCGTCATCGTCGTCTCCGTCGTCATCGTTGGTGGGACCACCGCCATCCCGAAAGGAAAATTCTCCTCGAATGATTCGTTCACTAATATCTTCTCGTGTTTTCCCTTGAAAGGGGAATCGATTGGACAGCAACAAGTAGCATAGAACCCCACAGGCCCATACATCTCGTTTCGGCCGGATCGACCCGGTGAGACATACTTCCGGAGCCCAAAATTCGGGCGTCCCTCTTCGTTCGGGCATAATTTTGGATTTCGAAGTGTTCCGCTTTCCTCCTCCTCTTACGTCTGTGTTTTTGTTACTTGGATGTTGACTTCGGTCTTGTGGATTGTCTAGTTCAAAGACTCGTTCTTCCTCGTCGTCATCATCCTCCGTGTCGTGGTCGGCCACAATGGGTCCATCAATTTCCGGATATTCCTGGACGCCCGCTCGACTTCTTTGTTTGGGAAGGGAATCTTGCAGCGGATTGGCATGGTATGGGTCCATCATGTCGTCGGTATCATCGAGACTTCGATCCAAACGCGAAATAGCATCGTGATGGTTGATGTCGTCATCATCATCGTCGTCATCATCATCTTCATCAGCGTATTCTTCTTCGTCCATGACATGCGCACAGGAAAAATCCGTCAATTTGATATTGTCCAAATCTTTGTCGTCGTCCAACAACAAAATGTGTTCGGGTTTGACATTGGCGTGAACAATTCGATGCGTATGCAAAAAGGCCAGGACATTGAGCAATTGTTTCATGAGCAGTGCGGCATCGTCTTCTTCCAAACGACCCCAGGCATCCAGTTCTTGACAGAGATCACCCCCCAAACACAAATCCATGATAATGTAGTAATGATCGCGGCCCTCAAAGAGTTCATAGGCTCGCAATAAATTGGGATGATGATGCAAATTTTGCAAAATGTAAAACTCCTTCACCAACCGTTGATTGCAGCGTTGATGACACCATCGCGGGAATTTTTTGACCACCTTGACGGCACGTTGGAGTCCCGTTTCTCGATGGACACACAAATGGACATTCGAGTAACTACTGGCATTGCCCCGAGCCCCCGAGGCGGATTGTTTGCTGTGACCCGACGCATTGTACAAGCCATGTGAGGAACCACCTGGGGCGCCCGTCATGGACTGAAAGGAAAGAGATCGTTTCGTGGCTTTGGGAGCAGCACTGTGGCCATTGCGTGTTGGTGGTTGTTGTTGTTGTGGTTGTTGGAGGGGTTGCGATCCTCGATGCAAAATTTTTCCAATGGTATAGTGCTGCTTCAATTTGTCGGGCGATTGAGCGACAAAATCCAAAGCACTGAATTTGAGGGAGGCCATTTTTCGACTCCATTGTTGGGCTCGTCGTTTGCGCAGTTGTTTGGTGGTGAGTGTCGACAAACTGCTCATGTTACTCTCGGTACGACTTCGATGTGGATGATGTGGTTGTTGGTTGTTGCTGACTTTGGCCGTGGAGTGCCCCGATGGATTACTAATGATGGCCGTCGGAGCATTATCGCCACTGTTGCTATTGCTGTGGCCCGTACTGGAGGAGGCTGCCAATTGCAGCAACTTGTCGTCGATGTCGATGTCGTGGTGGCTGTGGTCGTGCCGTGAATGGACGACGCCATCTTCATCGTCGTCACCATCAATGTCAGGTTCCCCTTCATCGTCCGTCAAGTCTTCGTCTTCGTCTACGGAGAGTTTACGAATGTCGACTTCTGAGAATGCTCTCGACATGTTGCTGTGTTTCGTTGGTCTTGTCTTGCCTTGTCGTGGTTTGGCTTTGCTGTGTTGTGGTGGTCGTGTCTTGTCGTGTTTCGATCGGATTCGATTCGATTCGTTGGTAACACCCAATATAGGTGCGACTATATTGCTACAAATTGGTGCGCGCTGGTCCCAGCTCACTTCTAGCTAGCTAATATAATGAAGTATTCTTCTTTTGTTGCTATAATGAATGAGGTAGGTTAGGATGTCTGCTGTCTACCCTGGACAGCTGTAACTATGCATTTACTCCGTGTAGTTTGTGGTGATTGCAATCACAAAAAAACAACCATGTCTCACGGAACTTGTGGTGTTACATGTGTTACCCACTGCATGCATTTGTGCTGTGTAAATGTCACAGTATTTATTTAGCCCTACCGTAGGCTCCGGCAGGTCTTCCGCCAAAGACAGCTAACTTTCGAATTTCAAACTACTGTACACAGTACGTCGTTATACTCCGAGTACGACATTTTACCGGTTGGCGACATTTTGTCCGTAAGCCGTTTAGTAATCAGAGTACCTACGAAATCGCGGTGCGCTGTGATGGGGAACGCCAACGCGATGTTAACGAATAACAATTCTGTGACATTTCTGTTATGGAACTCAAAAGACGTACCGGCACTCATAGGTATAATTGGCGCGAATCCAATAATAACCGTTCTAATCAATGGCTCAACCACTTTGACGAAATACTATCACCATATCAGTACTTTTTCAAGGAAAAGTGTGCTTCCGAATGTAATTTCCCCGTCATTCTTTCTCATTCCTCGAAGCATTCTCGTTCGTGACGTCATAACTCTCATTCCAAACGCACGTGACACATACCGTGTATTTTAAATGGTTGCATATTTGATCTCTTTTTTTGTTTTCGTCTCCCTAGCTAGTAGCTAGCTAAAGTAGCTACCCCCACCCTGTACCTAGTACCAGTGCTGCAATTCGTTTCAACGACAGATGGATGGAAATACTGTGTCTCCTGTTTGTCTGTGTAACGCTCTGAATGCGTGAGATTGGAACCCTGATGATCTAGAAACAACCGCAGCCTCCACATCAGTGCATTCTGTCATTGTGCCTACCCGCAAACACTTTTTCCACTGCGACAAATTAGACTTGGACGTCAACATCAAGCGCACCAAGTTCAAGGAAGACAAGAGACAGAATCTGAAAAAGAACAAGATGGAGGACTGTGCTCGCCATTGGCTTTTATCGACAATTGAACTGGGCAATGACAATGGCGAAGACCGTGATCAACCGATGGTTCTTCGACTCCAAACTCGTTGACTGCACTTTCCAAGGCTCGTCAAAGGCTCGTCAAAGGCAAGATAATGGAATCATCATAGAGAGTTCTCCGGCAGGATCATCGTTGACTTGGGTGTTAAATCGTGGAAAGTACATACAGTAAGTATGATTCATGTACACATCAGCTGGCTCTGGCTGTCTAATTTTTTATGTGCTTACACAAGCAAGTAGTTTTTTAAACTCAAAACGGCGGCTTACAAACACAGCAACCACAGAAAAGGTTTCACAGAGATCTGCTGCAGCCACTGGGGGTTTCTATTGAGCCTCGAAAAGAGCATGTAACTCCGGGAGCAAAGAAGATGGTACTCTTGGTCTTAACGTTTAAAGGATCTGCCAGTCCTTACTCAGTCGTTATCTGCAACTTCAGTTATTCTCGATTTTTACAAATAGCTTTCGAATAGAATGAACCCATCGGAACTTGAGGACGTCGTTAGGTGTCACCCGCGTCTCTGATACGGTCTTCTCTCCGTGCGCTGAAAGGACGGGTTTATAAAGTAGGAGGGCGATATTTCGCGACGGATTTAAACGCCATACTCATCCGAGTGACACAGTGGGCGTTCCAGTTGTCGCACTCTTTGGTTTCTGGCATGGTTTGGTTGGGGTTTGGAGGGAATGATTTGACTTGCAAAATCAAGCAGACGAAATGGATTGGACGTTCACCACCAACGTACGACGTACGTCCACGCTTTGCAGTCTCAAAATTGATAACCTTACCTAACCCGTGTCTTTTTAACGCACACTTGATTTGACACGCGAGGTGATACGCTCGCTGTTACAAAAGTACTGTACGGAAACAGTTTGGTTCGTGGCTCTCACGGATATTCCTTAAAGACACAACAACTAGTTTGGTTCGTGGTTCTTCCTCCAAGACTCACAAATTTAAAGAGGAACAAACATCAAGCAGTCATAGACCCTCTTTCATAGGCATATCATAACTAAAATATAAAGCACAGCGTGTCCGACACCTGGTGGAGCGAGTTTCTTTCCAAAGACGTGAACGAGGATACGTTCACCGCGCCGAACAAAACGCTTTGTTCGGTACCTACCAGCTCACTCAGGATCAAAAAGGAATCTTTCAGTCCATCAAAACTGGCAGAAATCTATTCCTCTCTGACGACCTCAACGATGAAGAAATCATTTGGAACATGGTGTCATGGGTCGGTGTCGCAGCTAAGGGTGACATGAAGGGTTACCGTCAAAGTGTGGTTGAGCGGTTGCAAAAGTACGACGAAGCCGAGCGACGATACCGGTGGTACAGCGGCCGATGGACTCGAAAGGCCATGGCAGTTTTGGTAGAACAGTTGACACTCGGTCAGATGGTGGTGGTTCTTGGCGTCACAAGCTCAGATGGTTCCCGGTACGAACATTGGCCACCACGAGAAGAACAAGAAGATGGCTTCTTTGAATACAGTGCCACAGTTGCGTATCCGTTGATGGCTCGTAGCATTTGCCGCGCCTGTCCCATGGCCACACGACGCGGCTTGGTTTCGTTGGCGGATATGCAGAACTTTGATTGGGACAAATACGACATGGAGCAACAGATGCGACATTCCGATTTGCATGCTGTCATCCCCAATGAGTTGCGGCGGATGATCAGTATGCGGTCAGATGAGAAAATGAAGCAACAGCTTGAGGACTTCAAGGCAGTGGCCAAGAAGTATGGCTTGGTTATGTATGCTAGCTACGAGGACGCCATTCGTGGAGAGATAGACGTGCTCCCATCGGAGATACCAACATTCGTGGGAGGATCTCGTCGCGTCAACATCAAGGATTGTTTGCAGCATTTGTTTCACCGTGAACCAGATGCCTTGCAGCTGATGGAAGACGTGTACAAGGAGATGGAGGAGGGAGGAAAACTCCTTTGTCCGCCACACATGATGTAGTAAGGCCGTCCACTCCGGTACAGGCAGACTAGGTACTTGTATGTCGTATGATTGTTTGCCCACATGCGATCACGTTTATTCCTTGCTTCCATAGTAGCGAGAAGTGCATAATCCTATCCTGATGAAAGGACAGCTGGGTTTTTCCTCTTTTAGTAACTGTCCCAATCGGCAAAAGTAGTAAATAACTTGTGGTAAAGTTGGAGAATATGAAACGCGATATGTAGCACTCTTCGAGTAGTAGGGCACTTTAGTAGTAGCAGCAGCTCCTAGTAGCTAGCACGAAAACAGTCTTGTACAGCTTTATGGCACTGGACTATAAACAGTTAATTCTAAACAAATATTACGCCATCCGTCATTACATGCTGTTACGCATTATTTTGTTGTGGGGGTGGCACATCCCATCCCCTCTGCCACCCACCTTTTTCGTGGGCACTGGTAAAGGTGATCTGAGAGAGTTCTTCCCCAAACATCACTACATACATGGGCGTCTTGACGTGCTTTTTGTATCTTTCTTCTACCCACCGCATGCCCTTGACTTGACACTTCATGGGCTGGTTGGGGTCATGATCAAAATAGGTCATGAGTTTCTGGTCCATGGAATGCATGTCCGAATAAACCCCAAAGAGAGTATCATCTTTCGAAAATATTTGTGGATACTTTTTCCGCATCTTTTTGAACCAGGCCTCCAGTTCTGACAGAGGAATGAATTTACCAACCTCGGCGGGGGTGGGATCTGCATGATCTTCATCAATCTTATCCAAAACCATCTCAGTATATGTATAATGTTATATTGTGTATTGGTGGCTTCCTTGCTACTTCTTGTGTAGGACAATTCCGTGTTTCCACTTGCAGGTGGATGGAGATAAAGTATATTGCATTATTGACATCGTCGGCACTCGGCAGACAACATGCAGGTGTATGCACGAGGCAGTAACTGACCAATTGAAAAAGTTGTGTGAGGAAATTCGATGAAATTTTCAAATTGCCGCCTTGCATGAATGAAAAAGGCCGCTTTTCCGCGCACTTCTTTATCATTCCTGATGACGTCTGCAATTTGTGAGAAAGTATGCGTCTAAACTAAATGACTTATTCTTGCTCACTTTTTGAATGAAAATCTTTGCCAGATACTTTTTACGATGACGGTAGACTACTAGCTAGTACCTGGTATCCTCCAGCTGACCAGATGCTGTTGTCAATACCAACTATGGCAACATAATTTTCTATTCGTAGCTACTAGCTAGCTAGCTACAGTAGTTTAGTGCTAATTGTAGCAGCAAACAGTCAAAGAGTTCATAGATATCACAAGCACAAAAAAGACACATAGTTGCAAGTGTAGGATACCATACGTGCCCATTCACACATATTGATTTGACACGGTGAAACAACAAGAGAGACAGGAATCACTGCAATACAGTCGACCATCGACAAGTAGAGCCGTTTAGAAAAGTTCACGGAGAAGCAATATTACAAACATGCTAAACTTGCATGAAATGGAACGTCTTCCTCCTTGGATTGAGAATATGCCGGTGGAAGCTCGTGACAAACGAGACATTCAAAATGCCATGCAGCATCAAAAGAAGCAAGGCAAGAAAGGCAATAGTCAAAAGGTGCAAAGAGAAGCACGCATCAATTGCAAATCCAAGGATGTGTACATGCAAATCAATTTGAATGACCTCGAAGCGTATACCCAAGACGTTTTAAAAAATGAACGAGATCGACAACGTTTATGTTGGTGTCGGGCCATTGTGGTTTGCCTCTCATTGACCATATTCGCGATAGGGGTAGGGGCAGCAATTATGACGGAAGATATCCAATCGCAAATCTTTGATCAGTTGCCGAAACAATATAAAAACAGCATTCGAGTTCCTCCTCCTCCTACTGGGAACAACAGCAACACCAATCAAACGTATAGTCACAATATTGCAATGGAGAATCCCGCGGCGGCGTCAACCACAGCAGCAACAAAGCCTTCGTCTTCTGAAAGTCAAGAGAAAAGCCCTGCAGCGTCCACAGCAACAGCAACGCCTACTTCGAATGCTACCAGTACCACAGAGGAAAACCCTCGAACGTCCTTAGACGAAACAGCAGCAGCAACAACAGCAACGACAACGCCCGCTGTTTCTCAGACCGAGGAGAAACCTGCGGCGTCCACAGTAACAACGTATGCTTCGAATGTTACCAGTGAGGCGCACCACCAACCACAAGAACAGGAGCCGACCACAACCACCGCAACTACTACCGCTACGTCTCCTCCTGCGTCTTCTTCTTCGTCTACCAGTAGTCCTGCCCACGCACAACAACAAGAAGCAGAGGAAGACCCTTCTTACATTTTGTCGACTTGTGAACGTGAGGTGAATTCCAATCACTCCTTTTCCTTTTTGCTTCAAAGAATTCAAAGTCATGACACGGATGTGCCCATGTGTCGGCCAGAGGTAAGATAGGTGGCGTATTGGATTTTACTTACTTATGTTTCCAACAATTTGTCGTCGGTGCGGAAATTGGACGCTTGTTTGGTTGGATTCTTGTTTCGCATCATGCTGGTCTCACATGAAGAAACGCGCATACTTGTATCCGTTCAACGGAACCACTCATCGTGTTGCTTTTGCCTTTTTTTGTTGTACAGGCTCCACAATGTGATTGGTTGAATCCAACCTTGCCCAAACCACGACAAGGCAAAACCACGGGAGAAATGGACGCCTGGAACAAGGCATTCTTGAGAAATCAAGAATTAGTGGCTGATCTGGTCGAACATCACCAAGCCGCCTTGGATGTCGTATTGGTTGGTGATTCCATTGTGGAACACATTCAAGGAAAAGAAGAAACCTTGACCAGTTTGCAACGCGATCATGAAGTCTTTGAAAAACTCTTTACCAAACAAGGCGGTGGTTTTATCGATGGTTTGCCCTTGGGCATTGCGGGCGATCGTTGCAGCAATTTGCTGTATAGGCTTGAGCGTGGATCCTTGGCCGATCCTGCCTTTGCGCCAAAAGTTTGGTGGATCTTGATTGGTACCGAAGATTGGGAACAAGGACTTGGTCCCGATGCCATTGTAGCGGGCATTGTCGCTACTGTAAAAGCCATTCGATCCACGCATGGCCATGATGCTCAGATTGTGGTCAACAGTTTGTTGCCAAGATATGACCGAGAGGAAAATCAATGGATTCAAAATATCAATGAACGCCTTGGGTGTTTTGTCAAGACTCAAATGTTGATCGACTCAGACCTCGAGTATCAAAAGCAACAAGAGCAACTGGCCGCGGCAGGAGATGCTTCCACCGCCACTCCTGGACATTTTCGACGCATTCAACGGATGCATTTCTTCAATGCTACCAATGTCTTTGTGGAACGAAAGGAGGATGGATCCTACGTTGTCAATCCTGCTCTCCTGGTGGAAGATGAAGGAACTCGGGATGCTCAAGCAGAGTACCTGTGGGGCAAAAAGATTGTCGAAACTGTCTTGCACCTGATAGAAAAGTCATGATGCGTTTGCAAATTGGTGGCGACGTTCGAATTGCGTACCATAGTACAGGTCGTGGCGGAGGGGCAGTCAGGGACAAGTGGCCAACAGCTGCTTTAGGATTGGATGGTGAACGAGGAATTCTGCTGGAGGAGAAATCAACGCTGCATTTATACTACATCACAATAAATATATTGGTTACATGTCAATAAATATATTAGTTAAAAAAAAAATCATTCAGTTACCTATAATAATAGTTAGGTCAGCTGCCTGCGCAATCTAGCTAGAGCCAAAAGCAAGCAGACGCACAGCTTCCGCCTGATATATCTCAACTCCTAGGTGGATCAAATTCATAGTTAATACAAGTCAACGATAGTTCGGCTCAACTGAACAAGAAAGAATCTGCAATTATCATTATTGCCAAGAAGGGAGAGAAAACAAACGAAGAAGGACTTATTAGTAGCCTCACAGAAGGTACAAAGAAGCAAGTGTAGGCACAGTGGTGAATCAGCAAAACCTAAGAACCAACTGATTAGAGACATGTGCCCATTGGGATTCGCTGATCACTAGATCCTTCAGTTGGAATTCTGACTCTCTTGGTCTAGCACTGTACTGCTCGAACTAGCTAGAGATGTCAAATGGTCTATGTATTCAGTGGACCATACCAGTCAGCGCCATCCTGAACAGTTCTAGCTTTTTGTTTAGTTAGCCCCCTCGGTTAGGATCTACCTAGCTAGCTAGTAGGTATAGTGCTTGCTACTAGCTAGCTAGCTAATGGCTACCTGGTAGGTAGAGGAGCGCAGTGGAGTGAGTCCCACCAATCGTTCATGACACCATGCAGGAAAACGATCCCGCGAAATCTAAGGCGGTTCAAAACGTTTCTTTGTACGTACTTCGAATGTTGCTTTCCGCTTTTTTGTATGCATTTTGTTTTCTCAAACTCGATTTAAAGTTCGCAACCACCTTGCTGGATGACCTATCGGCAATGAAAGCATATTGTAATTAACAACTAGGTCATTCGCTGGTACTTAACTAGTATCTGAAGCGTGACCGGCATGCAGGTCACATTTTTTCATTCCTGGATGGAAGTGTGAAACACAGCCCAAAACCATCTTCTGTTTATGATTCCACGCATGTGCTATCAAGTACCAGCACCCTCTGTCGGCGCATTATAAAACCCGCAAGCACTGATAATCTAACTTCTGCTAGATCGATAGATAGCCAGCAGTTCATACGCTGCTGCCTCATCAATAGATTTAACTTGCTTTTAAAAGTACAGTAAAGAAAGAGTCAAGCAACAATATAATAACGGCGACGAACACAACCAAGATATCAGAAAGACAAAAAGGCCACAACGAAATTCATGCCTTTCTTGAAATTCTATTGATTTCTCTCATCAACAAGGAAACCTTGATTGCATTTATACCATCATGCTGAAAGGCGGTATGAGAAAAACAAAAGCGAAAGTCCAGCACAAGCAGGAATACTTTCTAGACGAAGAAGACCCAGCTGATATCGACGCCAATGATGGCGACGGCTTTATGGAGGATGATTCTGCATCTACCCTTCAAATGCGTCGACACGTTTTGGAGCAAACGGTATTTGCCGACGATGACGAGGATGATGATAATGACGATATTGAGACAAAAGATAAAGGAAAACAAGTCGCAGAGTACTACGACGAAGAAAAACAAGCACCAGCAGCAGCAACGGCAGAGTACGACAATCATACGAATAATAATCATGACGATTTAGAGTCAACCCAACGAGACCTCAAGACGGCTTTGCTATCCGCTCAGCAAGACATGGCCGAGAAAGGCGCGACCAAAACAGGTGCTTCGGATGATGGAACTTCTTCTTCTTCTTCTTCAACACCCGGTCCATTACAGCAACCCAGACGCCAATCGGCTTTGTCGGGTGAAGTTACACCAGGAGCTTTTCAAGGCGCACCTGGCCAGGACTTTCAACGCATCAATTCCAATTGGAAGCAAGGATATCGGAGTGGCAGTTCTCGTTTGCTTCGCACTACAAGTGCTAATACGGCTGCTAGTACTCGTTATGAAGATCGCGAGGCTCCACTCAGTCTCCTGGAAGAAGCTCCGTCGCATCATTCCTCCAGAGATGACGAGGATGCCAGCGACAACAATAAGGAAGGCTTGGCACAAGCCAATCGGGTGGATGAGGAGAAGGATTTGGAAATGAGGAAATACATTACCATTGCTGAGCCCTTTGATGAGAAGCCAAAGGCGTTCACCAAAAGACGACGACAACAAACCACTGTCGAAATATTATTGATGCTTGGCATGTTACTTCTCTTTGGCTTGGTCATTGGACTTGTGGTTCGATCCGTACGCCCAGAACAGCAACCAACGTCTTCCACAAAACAACCATCAAGCCCTACCACGGCACCGACCACATCTTCAAGTCCCACCGTGGCACCCACCGATTTTATTTTCTCTAATCTGTCGGAATCCACTCAACAAGCGATATTATTCCGAATCGACGAGAATGGAGAGGAGGCGTCTACTCCTCAAGCCAAAGCCTATGAATGGGTATTGCAGGATCCCTCTTGGTTCAATTATACAGACTCCCGTCTGCGTCAGCGATTCGCTTTGGCAACTTTGTATTATGCGACGACTGTCGATGATGCTGTTGTCAGTGGTCGAAATGGAAATGCTACCGCCACCTCCACAAGCAATACTCCCGGCAGTTGGGGCAGATCCACAAATTGGTTGAGTTATAATGTATCGGAATGCTCTTGGTATCCCAGTCTGGGAACCCCCTTTGACTGCAATGACGAAGAGGAAATCCTTCGTCTCCAGCTCTTTGACAACCTCCTGCAAGGATCCTTGCCACCCGAAATTGGGTTGTTGACAAGCTTGACGGAACTGGATGTTTCCGATAATTTTCTTTCACATTCGTTGCCTACGGAACTTGGACTGTTGACCCAATTGACCAGTCTTCAATTGGAAAACAACACTCTCACAGGGAGTGTTCCCACTGAGATTGGATACATGACATCCCTCGAACGTATGTATGTCTTTGATAATCCCTCTTTACAAGGAGACTTGCCCACACAACTAGGTCTTTTGACACAGTTGCGAGAATGGCATATGCATCGGACCGATATTGGGGGTCCCCTGCCCACAGAGTTGGGTTGGTTGACGGGTCTACGAAACTTTTGGGCTTGGAATACACAACTTTCAGGAACCTTACCTACCCAACTTGGAAACATGACCAGTTTGACATCTTTGCCCCTGCACAAGTCAAACTTTACCAAGGGCACCTTCTATGGCACAATCCCTACAGAAATGGGACTATTGACCAACTTGGAGCACTTGCAGGTTGATGTTCACAATTTGACAGGCAGCATTCCAAGCGAACTGGGGCAACTGAAACAAATCAAGTTCTTGTCGTTTGGCTCCAACTTGTTGAACTCTACCTTACCCACAGAACTTGCCTTGTTGTCAGACACAGCCCAAGCTCTACGTTTCTATCAAAATGAATTGACTGGCAAGATTCCTTCTGAATTTGGCAGTTTGGGCAAGATGCAACGATTGGAAATCGACAGCAACCAATTGACTGGTTCTCTTCCCACAGAGCTGGGACTCTGCTCCAGTTTGGACAAGTTCTTTTTGGCCAAAAATCAATTTTCTGGGACATTGCCTTCTGAGTTTTCTCAATTACCTATGGTGACACAAATCACATTGAATCAGAATAGAGCTCTGAGTGGCACTATTCCTCCAGAATGGCACATCTTGGCTGCACGTCGTCTTGAAGAGTTGTTCTTGACGGGTGTCAACATCACGGGCAGCATTCCATCCGAATTGTGTTCCTTGAATCGATTGCAAGTGGATTGTGATGCCAATGCCAACATTTGTGGATGCGATTGCAAACCTTGCGCCTGATTTGGATTTGGATAGAATTTGGATGATCGGACGCTTGGATTGTGCATTTTGGTCCAGCTTGGAAGCACTTTATAAATTAGAATGCCATTAATTTTTGAAACGTCCACATTGCAACGTCCTCATCCTACAGTGTCAAGTGCTGCACAGCAGTAGCATGGCCAACCCGTGTTAGCCTACCTATCTGAGCCACTACAGTACTTGGGCAGCAGCTCGACTACCGGAGGTTGCGAACGAGGGTCTACAATAAAAAAACTTCCAAAAGGAATCAGACTCCATACCGATCATGAGTGAGTCCAAAGCAGTAATACTAAGACGCACACGAAATCGGATCAGTAAAGACATTCAACTTCTCGAGTTCGCAATGCCATCTGTCATTTCGCACGCCTGCCTGGTTTTCGATCTCGGATCCGTTCCATGCTTCTTCGTTCGCTGTCTACCATCTCCGTTGCTTCTTTCTATCAAGGCGGCATTGTCAATCAAGTTAGTGATGATTGATAGATTTGATTCTCTACGACTGGATCCAGATATCTCCAGATGCCTCTCTCGCCTGCTTCCTCTTCCTCGGCATTTGAATGTTCTTTACCGGAAGTCACAGACCTACCGCTTCTATTGTATTGTGTTGTAACCATCAGCTTCCATTACTGCTCCTTCTATCCTCTACTATTTATTGCTCTTGTAGCCTTCTTCAGGTAGTCGTAGTCGGTATTATATCAACTTCTTTCTTTTGGACAGCCACTGACCACCACGGTACTTGTACTACCAATACTACTAAAAGTCACGACAACAAAAGCAGCCATCACAATTATGGCAGGTGTTCGAGAAGTCCGTGATGAATGGACGTTGGATTTGGATTTGCGTCATGACTTGTGCCAAGAATTACCCGAAGGATATTGTGACGATGAACCCTATCCCGATCGGATAACCAGTCTGTGGCGAAATTTTTTGACGAGTGCCAACAAGATGCGAAGAGCACGACAACGCAATCGACTCTTTGCGGCTCTGTTAATCGAGACGTCGCAGAGCAAACGGTATCGCAAGGCCGCCTTTCGTACGGGCATGGACAATTTGTGCCGAGAATTTTCACGGCGCACCGAGTGCATCAAGGTGCAATTTGTGGAAATCCCCCACACATATAAGGCTGCTGGCAAGAGGAATCGCAAACATCCGTCCTATCAACTTCGGTTTGTCAAACTGAGTGCCATTCCCGATGCCTGTCGGAACATTCAATTTTGTACGGCGGAAATTCCACCCCCCGAATTGCAGGCCTTTGCCGAGTTTATCCGGTCTGAAGCATATGACCCAAGAGCTCATTTGCGTCCTCCTCGGGTCATGGAACTAATGGATTCACAGCAACAATCTACTACTAGCAGCAGTGGCAGTGGTGCTGCTGTCGAGTACCCTTGCGTGGAAATTCGAGGCCAGAATCATTGGCAATTGCCAGAACCATACATCATTGAAGAACAACGGCAACAAGAGGAGGTGCCAGTGGATCCCGTACTACAACCAGGACCACAACATGTCTACACCAGCAGCACCCATGATGAAAGATCTGATAATAATACTCTAGATTTACCCGTGGCAGTGGCAGTCGAAGTGGCAGTAGCTGCACTGGTTCTGGAAGACGACTCTACGGAAGCCGTGCCACCTTCTTCTTTTCCCGTGGCAGCTCTGCACGAAGAGAAAGCATTGCTGCTGTCGGCCTTGACGATGGATGCCTATGACGCAACGACGTGTTCCTTGTCTTTGTTGGAAGAATCACCCGCTTTTCCACCACCACCAGAACCCGCATCACCCACTCCATCGATGACATCCATGTCCGATGACGAAGAAGAAGGAGAAGCAGAAGAAGAAGAATATTATGATTGTCATTCCGTCCTGTACGACCACGAGTCCAATCATTGCCGCCAGTCAAACAATCATTGCCACCCTACACCAACGAATGGTGCTGGTACTAGCACGAACAGGGTGGTTGCCGCCATGGCAGGCTAATGCAAGGAATGAATGAGTTGTAGCATCGTAATTGTAATGCCATTTTTGGAATAAATTCCCTCTTTGTAGTACCAGTAGCCGTTTTGGATTTATTGCTTCCGAGTTGCTGCATACAGTACTACAGTAGAAACACACAGTGCACGCATAGGCAACGTGGATCATTTCCATCTTTTGTCCTTTTATGGTCCAATGACAAAGGGAACCACTCAATGGATAGCTAACTCGTAGAGCTAGAGGCTTGCAACTCTTACTTGTCTTAGACTATCTTCCGCTATGTACCACTCAGAGCACCCGGGGCGATATCGGCTGATCACCCTCACTCCTCAGATGAAGCATTCCTCCTCGAATCGAAGTAGCAACTTTATTGCAGTGTGTACAGTTACTGCAAGCACATTCATGGAAGACGCAAAGGAGTTGTGCGCGTAATAGAAAGCAGGACAGCACAGCACCCAAGACTCATCCGTCGTGGTTGGTTGGATGGTGGGGAGTGGGTTGGCTAGCTGATAGGATCCACATTTCTGTGCCCTCCAACCTCTTCATCATCGCAGCAGCACTCACCCCTTCCATGAAACTAGACTGCCTCTAGCTAGCTAAAGAAGTGACTAGCCTAATGAATCGTTATTAGATTCAATCATGTACTGTACCGGTAGCTAACCACTGTAGTACCAATAGATCGTTTTGCTAGCCGGGGCCACGATTTTTTAGAAGTTTCGGTACGCGCACTGTCTTTAAATTGGAACGCACACCAAACCCACGGCGCAGGCAACTCCATCGAGCTCTCTCTCCATCAATCATCATTACTTTTGTGGTGCCGCCGCTGTCCCTGTGTCCTTCCTTTCCAAAAACAATTGCAGTTGCTGACCTCGAAGCGAAGAGATCAAAGGGAAAGTAACATGGAGAACACCACACCAAAAGCGAAAAAGGCAAGGACGGAGAAAGAGGGAGAAGAAAATATCCTCTGAAAACTGTCACCAAAGTACGCCCTAGGCTTGTGCCCGTGTTGTCACTCAGAAAGGAGAAACCGAATGACACCCCTGCTCCTGTTGTTCCGACCGATTCTAGAGTAGATCAAGCTTGTCCAGTAACTGTTGTTGATGCACACAACAAATGCACCCATTTGCCTGCTCAAGTCCTGGAATTAACAGACCAGAAAAACAAACGCTCATTGACAGCCGAGCCGGTGGAGCTTAAACATTCTGGATTTCAGCAGGTTGACAGCCCAACCCTAGCGGATATAGCCAAGCACGATGCGATTGACCATTCCCGGTGCATGCCACCCGTCTCTCTGGCTCTGGAGGCAGAATTTTTTAAATATCTTCAACCCGACGACCTATTATGACCCGGTTCACCACTGTAATTTGCTCTCAGACTGCACCCATGGACCGTGGAAGTGTTGTTTTGACC
>ENA-ORBV01004098-ORBV01004098.1-microbial-mat-metagenome-genome-assembly--contig:-NODE-4098-length-28396-cov-4.619443_pt1 | contig 28396 bp, 25 predicted proteins | sample MGYA00237777_ERZ505514 | MGnify/ENA primary metagenome ERZ505514 (study PRJEB26160, sample SAMN06269048) | microbial mat metagenome | isolation source: Oligotrophic lake microbial mat | place...
CCTCTCTATTCGTCGGCAGCGTCAGATGTGTATAAGAGACAGGCACCCGACAGACGGGCTCGCTGTCAGAGCCGGAGGCGCCGGTGGCCGTAACGGTTGCGCTCAGGGGCAGCGGCGGTCGACATGCCATGGTCGACAGTAGGATCGCGGCGGTCATGACCCACCGAGCACGACGCGCGATGCCGGATGCGGCGGACGGCGATGCGTGAAGACTGGAAGACTGAGCACGACTGGACGCTGACAACGGGTGAAGCATGCGATCCGTGAGATTGGGGTGCCAAGGCGTACGTCGCGAGCGGGTCCGGGTTCCGGCTGCAACAGAACTGTGACCAACACTCGCGACGGGCGCGCGTCGGGGGTTACCATGCAAAGTCCTGAACTCACGAGCGCCCAGTCCATGTCTTCGCGCCTACATACTTTGCACGCAGCCGGCCAGTCGCTCTGGTTGGACTACATCGATCGCGCCATGCTCTCCAATGGTGACCTCGCGCGACGGATCCGGGAGGACGCCCTGACGGGCATGACGTCCAACCCGACGATTTTTGAGAAGGCCCTCGCCGAAGGCGTCGCCTACGACGCCCAGGTGGCCTCCCTCCCGGCGGCGTTCTCAGACCGTGACGTGTTCGAGGCGGTCGCCGCGACCGACGTGCGCGACGCCTGTGACCGCTTCCGTTCCGTATACGACGCCACGCAGGCAGTGGACGGCTATGTATCGCTCGAGGTTTCGCCCGACCTGGCGCGTGACGCCGAGGGCACGGTCACGGAAGCGCTCAAGCTGTGGGCGCTGGTCGATCGCCCAAACCTCATGATCAAGGTGCCGGGTACGCCGGAAGGGGCGCAGGCGGTGCGCCGCTTGATCGCCGCCGGCCTCAACATCAACGTGACGCTGCTCTTTGCCGTCGACGCGCATGCCCGCGTCATCGAGGCCTACATCGCCGGTCTTGAGGAGCGCGCGGCCGCCGGGCACCCGATCGATCGCATCGCCTCGGTAGCCAGCTTCTTCATCAGCCGCGTCGACTCCGCGATCGATAAGAAGCTCGACGCGCTCGCTGCGGCCGACCGGGCAAACGGGGACGCGCTCCGTGCGCTCAAGGGGCAGGCGGCGATCGCCAATGCCAAACTCGCCTATCGCCTGTTTACTGATTCCTTCGCCGGTCCGCGATGGGGCGCACTGGCCGCAACGGGCGCACGTGTCCAGCGTCCGCTCTGGGCAAGCACGAGCACCAAGAGCGCCGCGTACCGCGACGTCCTCTACGTCGAAGAGCTGATCGGTCCCGATACGGTCAACACGCTGCCGCCGGCCACGCTCGAAGCGTTCCGCGACCATGGCGAAGTCCGCCCCCTGTCGGTGGCCGGGAATCTCGATGGAGCCTCCACGCTGCTCGCCGCACTTGAAACGCATGGCGTCTCGATGGACGCGGTGACCGACACGCTCCTCACGGAAGGCCTGGCGTCGTTCGAACAATCGTTCGTCACGCTGCTCGCCGGCATCGCGCGCAAACGCGCGTCGCTGGCGGGGTCCACTTCTCACGCATTCGGAGTACCGGCCGTTGCCACTCACTGACACGAGCGAGTTCGCGCTGACGATTCCTCGCAGCGGCCCCGAGCGCGCCGCCGTTGCTGAACCCGACTCCGGCGTCAGCGCGACCCCCTTCCAGCGTCGCCATGTGCCGCGCACGAAAATCGTCGGTACGCTGGGGCCGTCCAGCAACACGGCCGAGAGCTTTCGCAGTCTCGTTGAAGCCGGTCTCGATGTGGCGCGCATCAACTTCTCGCACGGCACGCACGAACAGCATGCCCGCACCATCGCGGTCGTGCGCGAGGTCTCCGCACAGCTCGGTCGTCCGGTCGCCATCCTCGGCGACTTGCAGGGACCGCGTATCCGGATCGGCGGACTCCCCGCGCCGCGCCATCTCGAGCCCGGCACGACGGTTGTCCTGGTGCCGGAAGAGCACGTCCAGGAGGGCGAGATCCCGATCACCTACGACGAACTCGCGCACGACGTCGGGCCGGGCAATCGCATTCTCATCAATGATGGCCTGATCGAGTTGCTGGTGACGGCCGTGGATGCGCCTCGGGTGACGGCGACGGTGTTGCACGGTGGTCTGCTGTCGAGCCACAAGGGGATGAACCTGCCCGGCATCGCGGTCTCCGCGCCGTCGCTCACCGAAAAAGACAAGGCCGATCTCGAGTTCGCCGTCGCCAATGAACTCGATGCACTCGCGTTGAGCTTCGTGCGCCGCGCCGACGACATCGAGCAGATGCGCGCGCTCATTCCGAAGTCGATGCTCATCGTCGCCAAGATTGAAAAGGACGTCGCGCTCCAGAACATCGAGGAGATCCTGCGTGCTTCCGACGCGGTGATGGTGGCACGTGGCGACCTCGGGGTGGAATTGCCGTTCGAAGAGGTGCCGATCGCGCAGAAGAAGATCATCGCACTGGCCAATCGCATGGGGCGTCCGGTCATCACGGCGACGCAGATGCTCGAGTCGATGATCGAGAATCCGCGCCCCACCCGCGCCGAAGCCAGCGACGTGGCCAACGCCATTCTCGATGGCACCGACTGCGTCATGCTCTCCGCCGAAACGGCCGCCGGTGCATATCCGAGGCTCGCCGTCGAGGCGATGCGCCGCATCATCAACGAGATTGAAACGCATCCGCGTCCGGCGCAGAGCCCGCGCGCCGAACGACGTGGTACGACGGGCATGAACACCGAAGAAGCCATTGCCGCGGCGACCGTGGCCGCCGTGCGAATGCTCGACGCTCCGCTCGTGGTCGTCTTCACCAAAAGCGGCTTCTCGGCGCGCATCGTCGCCTCCCACCGTCCGACCGTTCCCATTCTCGCACTCACCGATCAACCGCGCGTCTGTCGGCAGCTGTCGCTGGTGTGGGGGGTGGTGCCGCGTCTGGTGCCAACGGCGCGTGGCTACGATCACATGGTGGCGATGGCCCTGCGCGAAGCACTCGATCTCGGTCTGGTGACCAAGGGCGATCGCGTTGCCGTCACGGCCGGTGTGCCGTTCGACGTGCCGGGCACCACCAACCTGCTCAAAGTCGAAACGGTGTGACGTCACACCGAGCGCACCGCTGACGACACGCTCCTGAGGGCGCGGTGAAACTCACGTTTCTCGGCACAGGAACCAGCTTCGGTGTGCCGCAGGTGGCATGCCCATGCGTGGTGTGCCATTCGTCCGATCCGCGCGACAAGCGTTCGCGCTGTGGTGCCGTCATCGAAACCGATGACGGCACCCGATTGCTCATCGACACGCCGCCCGAACTGCGATTGCAGCTCGTCGCCAATGACGTGCAGCATATCGACGCCGTGCTCTACACGCACGAGCACGCCGATCACATTCACGGTATCGACGACTTGCGCGCGTACACCATGCGTCGCGACACACCGCTGCCGCTGTATGGTTCACGGGAAACGCTGGCCACCATCGCTGCTCGGTTTCCCTACATTGTGGACGATCGCCTGCAACCGCTGCCGGGCACCACAAAGCCGCAAGGCGTGATGGTGCCGGTCACTCCGGGTGTTCCGTTTCGCGTACGTAACGCGAACGTTATGCCAATCCTGGTGCCCCACGGCCGCACCGAGGTGCTGGCGTTTCGTGTCGGCGTGATCGCGTACGTGACCGATGCGAAGACGATTCCCGATGACGCCATCGCTGCGCTCCGCGGTGTGCGCGTACTGGTGCTGAACGCGCTGCTGCACAAAGCGCATCCAACGCATCTTTCGATAAGCGAAGCCGTGGCCGTTGCGCAACGCATCGGTGCCGAGCGCACCTTTCTCACGCATCTCACGCACGAGTCGTTTCACGCGGAGCTCGCCGCCGAGCTTCCGGTCGGAATCAGTCCGGCGTACGATGGACTTGTGGTATCCGACCTCTCATCTGACCTCTCAACGGATCGATGACCCGATGACGCTCGCGATCGATTTCACGAATATGATGGCTGGTGCGCTCCCGACTGGCGGCGGCATCACCGACGCCGAGTGGCAGGGAGCGCGTGGCGATTTCGCTGCGGCGCACGCCGCAGTCAACGCGCAGCGGGCCAGCCTCGGGTTTCTCACGCTTCCCACCAACGCACCGGTACTCGCCAGCACGCTCGCCGTCGCGGAGCAGGCCAAGGGGCGCTTCACCGACGTGTTGTTGCTGGGCATCGGTGGTTCTGCCCTCGGGCCCATCGCGCTGCGTACCGCCTTGCGTCCGCTGGCCTGGAATACGCTCGACAGTGCATCGCGCGGCGGCCATCCGCGCCTCCACGTGCTCGACAACGTGGATCCGTCCACCATCAGCACGGTCCTCGCACGACTGGATCTCGCCAACACGCTCGTGCTGGTCGTTTCGAAGTCGGGTGGGACCGTCGAAACGATGGCGCAATATCTCATTGTGCGCGAAGCGCTCGCCCGCGCACTGGGCGAGAAGCGCGCGCGCGAGCACCTCGTCTTTGTCACCGACCCGGAAGTCGGCGCACTGCGCCGGATCGCGCGCGCGGAAGGCATCACCACGCTCGACATCCCGCCCAATGTCGGTGGCCGCTTCTCGGTCCTGTCGCCGGTGGGGCTGCTGCCCGCGGCACTGATCGGCATCGACGTTCGCGCCTTGCTGGCCGGCGCCGCCGACGCAACCAAGCGCGCCGAGTCAGACGATCCTGCCAGCAATCCCGCGGGTGCGTTCGCCGTGTTGCAGTGGGTTGCGGACACGAAGCATGGGCGACATGTGCAGGTCCTCATGCCGTATGCCGATCCGCTGCGCGACGTCGCGCTGTGGTTCGTGCAGCTCTGGGCGGAGTCGCTTGGCAAGATTCGTCCGGATGGCTCGCACGCCGGCCCAACGCCCCTCCCGGCACTCGGCGCCACCGATCAGCACTCGCAGGTACAGCTGTTCATGGAAGGTCCACTCGACAAGACCGTCACCCTCATCGCGGTGAATGGTCGCGCGGCGGACGGTCCCATTCCGTCGCGCCATGCCGATGTCCCCGAACTCGCCTATCTCGGCGGACATTCGCTGGGCGAGTTGCTCGACATCGAGCGGCGCGCGACGGCGGGTGCGCTGGCAGCACGCGGCCGCTTCAACGCCACCATCACACTCGATGCCCTGGACGCGTGGCACGTGGGTGCCCTGTTGCAGACCTTTGCGTTGGCCACCGCCTATGCGGGGGCGCTGTACGGTGTCGATGCGTTCAATCAGCCCGGCGTCGAGCTGGGCAAGAACTTTGCATACGCCATGCTTGGCAAGCCGGGCAGCGATGCGGCGCGCGCCGAGTGGGATGCGCTTCCCAAGCCCAATCCGGCGTATTGCATTTAGCCCAGTCGCTGCGGAACTATATTTCCCCGGTGCTCGTTAGCGCCGATTCCCGATTCTTCACATGAAGCCGCCCCGGCCGTCGTCGCGACCGGACAGGACTCGAAGACGAATGCCTCAGACCACTTCTTCCTCGCCCGCACTCTTCGGCGGCGCCGTCTCCGTCGACAGCGGCCATGTGCAGCTGCACGATCCGGCCGCGCTCAAGAGTGCGCATCTCGACGCGCTCGTGCGACAGGCCGTCTTCGGTGACGAAGGCGAACGCACCGTTGCTCGTTGGTTGATCTGGGAGCTCGGTCAGATTTCAGGCGTGCGGCCCGCGTCCATCCACGAGCTCTACATGGCGCGCGGCGAAGGGAAGTGCGCTGGGTTCACCGTCCCCGCGATCAATGTGCGCGGCGTCACCTACGACACGGCCCGCGCGATCTTCCGCACCGCCCTCGCGCTCGATGCAGGCGCGTTCATCTTCGAGATCGCGCGCTCCGAGATCGCCTACACCGAGCAGCGTCCCGCCGAATACGTCGCCGTCATTCTCGCTGCGGCGTTGCGTGAGGGCTACGTCGGCCCCGTCTTCATTCAGGGCGACCATTTCCAGGTGAACCACAAGAAGTACGCCGTCGATCCGATCACCGAAGTGAATGCCGTCAAGGCGCTGGTGCACGAGGCGGTCGCGGCTGGCTTCTACAACATTGACGTGGACACGTCCACGCTGGTGGACCTGAGCAAGGAAACGCTCGCCGAACAGCAGCGGCTCAACTACGAAGTGTGCGTGGATCTCACGCGTCACGTCCGCTCCGAAGAGCCGGCCGGTGTAACGATTTCCATTGGGGGTGAGATCGGCGAAGTCGGCACGGAAAACAGCACGCCGGCCGAACTCGAAGCGTTCATGGACGGGTACAACGCCACGTTGGCTGCGCAGGCACCCGGGATGGCTGGACTCTCCAAGATCTCGGTGCAGTCGGGCACCTCGCACGGCGGCATAGTGCTGTCGGATGGTTCCATCGCCGAGGTCAAGCTCGATCTGGAGACGCTGGAACTGCTGTCGCGCATGGCGCGAGAGAAGTATGGCATGTCTGGTGCAGTACAGCACGGTGCGTCCACGTTGCCCGACACATCGTTCAACAACTTTCCGCGGACGGAGACCGCTGAGATTCACCTCGCAACCAACTTCCAGACGATGATGTACGATCATCTTCCGGATGCGCTGCGCAGCGAGATCTACGAGTGGTTGCGCGAGAATGCGAAGGACGAACGCAAGGCGACCGATACGGACGAGCAGTTCTTCTACAAGACGCGCAAAAAGGCGATCGGACCCTTCAAAAAGCAGTTGTGGGGTATGCCTGCGGATGCGAAGGCCACACTGGCCGCCGCCTACGAGGCAAAGTTCGAATTCCTGTTCCGTCAGCTGGGTATCGCGGGTACCAAGGCGGTGGTGAGCAAGTTCGTATCGGCGCCGGAGCAACGTCGTCCGCTGCCGACGGGTGTGAGCACCATTGTCGCGGCGCCGGACGACGCGGACCTCAGCGACTGAGGCGACCAGTCTGTCCCCCTCCGTTCTTGTGAAACGTGTGTGAAACGCGTGTGAGCGGGATGGGCGTTATCCAGACGCAGATCGGCGCGACCAGGGGGTTGCGCCTACAACATTTAGCTGTGCAGACGCAGGTCATGGCCGCGATGCGGCAGGAGGGCGTATGGCTCGACAGGACGAGTACGACGATGATCGGGTGGTGGTCGTCGAGCGAGACAGTAGCAACAGCGTGGGCATGATGCTGCTTGGGCTTGCCGTGGGTGCAGGCGCGGCGCTGCTCTTCGCCCCCGCAAGTGGACAGGAGACGCGCGAGCGTTTGCAGCGTGAAGCACGTCGCGCCGGACGCCGGGTCAAGGATGTGACCGATGCCATCGGCGAGCAGGTCACCGACACCGTGGGACGCACGCGCTCCCGCTTCGATGCGCAGGTCGATCGGGCACGGGATGCCGTCGGATCGCGTGTGAGTGCCGTGGGCGATGCGCTCGATGCCGGTCGCACGGCCGCCGACGATACGCGCGCTGATCTCGAGCGCGCGGTTGCCGACGCGAAACGTGCCTACGCGGAAAGTCGTCGCGCGTATCGTGAGGCGCGATTTGCGCACGCACGTCGTTCGTCGCGCCACGACGACGTCTCGCTCGAAGCATCAGCAGCCCCGGACCACGACCAAACTGACGGGACTACGACAGAGGGCTGACGCCTTCGGAGACATTGTTCGCCGCGTCTGGAATCAGGGCGCGGAGGACAATGTGCTCTTTCTTGCGGGCGGGCTGGCGTTCAACGTCCTGCTCGCCCTCGTGCCGTTCACGCTCCTGCTGATCGCAGGCCTCTCACTGCTGCTCGGTAATGAGCCGGGACAGGCTGCCGCCACCGTGACACGGCTCGTGCAGGCGCTGCTGCCCATCGATGCCTTCTCCTCGACCGCCCTGCTGAGTGACGTGGTCAACGAAGTGCTGGCCACGCGTGGCTCGGTCGGCGCCTACTCGGCGATCACCTTCGCCTGGTTCTCGACGCGACTGTTCGGGTCGTTGCGCAGTGTGCTGTCGCTGATCTTCGACGGCACCGATCACGGCATCGTCGCCGGAAAGCTGTTCGATTTCGCCGCGACGATCATCGCGACGGTGGCCGTGGTGTTGTATGTCGTGTTTTCCGCCTATCTCGATCTTGCCACCACACGCGGATTGGCGCTGTTGGTCAGCATCGGACTCCGCGAATCGGCGATGAGTGGCGTGATGTACGTCGTGGGTCGCGTGCTCGCGATCCTGGTGATCTTTCTGCTCTTCTACTCCTTCTATCGCGGCCTGCCACGACATCGTCCTTCAGCGCGCACGGCTGCCCTCGCCGCGGCGAGCGCCACGCTGTTCTTCGAGATCGCGCGCAACGTCTTCAGCATGCTCGTGGCTCGATTTGATCCGAGCTCGCTGTACACCGGCATCATCGCAGCCGTTGTCACCGTCGTTTTCTGGACGTACTACGGCTCGCTCCTCTTCCTGCTTGGCGGCGAGGTTGCGCAAGCGGTGGATCTGCGCCGCAACGCCGAGCTCGCAGCACAGAAGGCGGCCGTGCAGGAAGGCGAACGCATCGCCGCAATGATGAAGCGCAAGCGCAAATAACCGCACACGATTCCCTGACACTCGTCACTCTCGGCATGCTTCACAACGCACACGCGACACCGAATCAACCGCTCGATCTGCGCAGCGACACCGTGACCCGACCATCGGCCGGAATGCGACGCGCGATGGCCGATGCCGAGGTTGGCGATGATGTGCTTGATGGCGATCCGACGACGCGTCGTCTCGAAGCGACGGTGGCCGAGCTGCTGGGAAAGGAGAGTGCGCTGTTCTTTCCCAGCGGCTCAATGGCCAATCTCACGGCGATCTGGTTGCACACGCGGCCCGGCACCGAGGTGTTTGTGGACGCCGAATCGCACATCGTGAACTGGGAGCTCGCCGGCGTGGCCGGTCTGTGTGGCGCGCAGATTCGACCGCTGCGTGGCGCAGGTCTCGTGTACAACGCGGCTGATTTCCGTGCGATGATTCGTCCGCCATCCATTCACGCAGCCGAGCCATCGCTGGTGTGTGTCGAGAACACGCACAACGGTGCAGGGGGCGTGGTCACGTCCCTTCACGACCTTCGCGAAATCGCGGACGTTGCGCACGAGCATTCGCTTCCACTGCATCTCGATGGCGCGCGCCTGTGGAACGCCTCGGCGGCCACCGGAACGTCCCTCGCCGAGTTCGCTGCCTGCGCCGACACCGTGATGGTGTCCTTCTCCAAGGGACTCGGCGCACCCGTCGGCGCCGCGCTGGTCGGATCGCGTGAGCAGATGACCCGCGCGCATCGCATTCGCAAACGTTTTGGCGGCGGCATGCGCCAAAGCGGTGTGCTCACTGCGGCCGCGCTGTTCGGTCTCGAGCAGAATCTGCCTCGACTGGCAGACGACCATGCGACCGCGCGTGAGTTGGCGCACTTGGTCGACGGCGCAGGCGGCGCCAGCGTGATCAATCCCGACACGAACATCGTCATGGTCGACTTGCCCGCTGCGCGCGCCGATGCGGCCTGCGAACGCGCCGAGCAGTTGGGACTTCGCGTGTCCTCGTGGACACCCAGCCGCATCCGCGCCGTCACGCACCTCGACGCGCCGATGGACGCGGTTCGCTGGGCCGCCGCCACCCTGCGCCAGGCGATCGAAGAGACGATCACCGCGTGAGAACCTACGGCCCGACCCACCTCACCCAAGCCGTTGGCTTCCTTGGCCCCACTCATTAACTTCGCTATGCTCCGGGTCCCGGAGGGCATCAGCCTGCTAAATCCGTCAGGACCCCGAAGGTAGCAGCGGCATGTGGAACTGGCGTCGCTTCGTCAGGCCCGGAGTATTGCGCGCGGAAGGACCCGCTCTGAGAAGAGCCGGACCTTCCGCGCGCTTTTTGTGAGCGCTCGGAGGGATTGGAGACGGAAAACGCGGGCACGGAGAACCGCAGGAGCTCCACCGCGAGAACAGCGGGAGACTGCAACAGCGGACACGGAGAGAACCGGAGAACGGGGGAGAACGGAGAGAACGGCGACGGAGAAGTTTTGGTGGACCGTCGCGGCGAGAGGATTCCGCTCGCCGCGGTGAACCCACCAAAAAAGGAATCGACGGCATCTGTCCTGAGAGTTGTTCTCTTCGTTCTCCCCTTCGCTCCCCGGTTCTCCCGACGCTGTTGCAGTTCCAGGCCGTTCTCGGGATGGCGCTCGCCGTCTCCCGCCACCCTTCCGGTAACGCTGTCCCCGATCCCCGCGCGGCGCACCGTCGCCGTTCCGCTGTCCCCCGGTCTCGGCGCTAAATTCCAGCCATGTCGCTCGCCCTCGCCCGTAAGTACCGGCCGCGCAACTTTGCGTCCGTCGCCGTCCAGTCCCACGTTGCCAACACGCTCAAGGGCGCCATCGCGCGGGGCCGAGTGGCGCACGGCTACCTGCTGTGCGGCCCACGTGGCACCGGCAAGACGACGCTCGCGCGCGTGCTGGCCATGGCGCTCAACTGCGAGCGTCGCGGCGCGCCGGAGCTGCAGGGCGAGCCGTGCGGTCACTGCGTCAGCTGTCAGCGCATCTGGTCGGGGAGTGCGTCGCTCGACGTAGTGGAAATCGATGCCGCGTCAAACCGCGGTGTAGACGATGCGCGTGAGCTGCGCGAGCGCGCCATGTACGCGCCCTCGGGCGAGAATGGCTACAAGGTCTACATCGTCGACGAAGCGCACATGCTCACGCGCGAAGCGTGGAATGCGCTGCTCAAAATCCTCGAGGAGCCGCCACCACGCGTCGTGTTCGTCTTCGCGACGACCGAGCCTCAGAAGATCGCGCAGATGGCCGCGCCCGTGCTCTCGCGGTTGCAGCGGTTCGATCTCAAGCGCATCGGACCGGCCGAGATCCGCGAACGCCTGGCCAGCGTGCTGGGCGAGGAGGGCGTCACGTTCGAAGACGAAGCCCTGGGAATGATCGCTCGCGCCGCTGACGGTGGATTGCGCGACGCGCTCTCGCTCACGGATCAGGTGCTCTCCATCGGCGACAGCGCCAACGTGACCGCTGAACGCGTACGTGCAGCGCTCGGCCTCGTGCCCGACGAGGAGTATCTCGCCCTCCTCGACCTCATCATCGAGCGGCGGGCAGCCGATGTGTTTCCTGCGGTGCAGCGATTGGCCGATTCCGGTGTCGATTTCGGACTCGTGATGGCCGGACTGGGTGAGCTGCTGCGCGCACAACTCGCCATCGCACTCGGCGGCGCGATGCCGGAACTCGCCGAACGCACGCGTGTCGCGCTCCTGGAACGAAAGACTCGTGTGGCGGTGAGCGATCTGCTGCGCATGCTGCACGCCCTGCTCGAACTCGAGCCGACATTCAGGCGCAGCGGTCAACCGCAGCTGCTGATCGAAACGTTGCTCGTGCGCTTCGCGCTCATCGATCGCACGGTGGAGCTTGAAGAGGTGCTGAAGGGTTTTGGCGACGCTGGTCGTGACGATCCGCCAGTACGCCGCGCCGCCCGCGAAGTGCGCGTGGCATCGGCGCATGCGTTGCCGCCATCTCCACCGGCCGTGATCACGCCTGCCCTCGCGTCAGCAAGCGTGAGCACGCCGCCCGTATTCATACCGCCAGCGCCGCGCACGGCCACGCAGCAAGCGGCACAAGCGGCAGCCGCAGCGCAGGAAGCGCGGGCGGCCGCGGCACCGGTGCTACACGAATCGGCGCCACCGATCGACTTCGCCGCGCCGCCTCCGTCGCTCGAGTTGGTGAAGGCACGGTGGCCCAGCGTGTGTACCGCCGTCCACAGCAACGGACGCGGTATGCTTGCCCAGGCCGTGCAGCGCGTCGTGCCCATGGAGGTGCTGCCGAACGGCACGCTGGTCCTCGGCTACGTCGGCAACGACGACACCTTCGCCAAAGCGGTCGATGGTGCACGTGCCGACGTCGTGGCAGCGGTGCAGGGCGCGTTGGAAGGGATCACGGGTATCACGTTGCGGCTGCAGCGTTCTGCCGCCGAACAACCCGCCGCGCGCCCAACCAAGCGTCTCACTGCCGCTGTCGTGCAGCAGCAGCGAATGGAACAATTGCAGGCGAGCGATCCATTGCTCGATGCCGCTGTGCGCGTACTCGATCTCGAACTGCTCGACTGATCCCACCGATCACTCGCGACCACTATCTTCCGACATGACCGACTTCTTCAAGATTCTGAATCAGTTCAAGGACATGCAGGGTCGCCTGCAGCAGGCGCAGGAGGAACTGGGCAAGCGCTCCTTCATGGCTGCCGCAGGCGGTGGCATGGTGTCCGCCGAGTGCGATGGCAAGATGCTGCTGACAAAGATCAAGATCGATAAATCGGTCGTGAATCCGGACGATCTCGAGATGCTCGAAGAGCTCATCGTCGTCGCGGTTGGCGAAGCGCAGAAGAAGGCGGCCGAAGCGATGCAGATGGAAATGAGCAAAGTGACCGGCGGCATCGATCTGCCGTTCAAACTCCCGTTCTGAGATCGGCGCGCAGCGTGCGGGCTGATCGTCCCGGGAACAACGCATGTCGGTGATCGATGAGCTGACCAGCGAGCTTGCGCGCCTGCCCGGCATCGGTCGCAAGACCGCCATGCGGCTCACGTATCACTTGCTCCGTCAGCCGCATTCGCAGAGTCTCCGTCTCGCCGAAGCGCTGGTCTCGCTCACGGAGCGCGTGCGGTCGTGCGAGCGGTGCCAGAACTTCACCGAAGCCCCGCTCTGCAACCTCTGCAGCGATCCGCGACGGGATGCGACGACGCTGTGTGTCGTGGAAGAGGCAGCCGATATCGCCTCGGTGGAGCGTGCCGGCGAGTTTCGCGGCTTGTATCACGTGCTGGGCGGCCGTTTGTCTCCGCTCGATGGCGTCGGACCGGATGACCTCGCCATCGGTGCCCTCCTCGCGCGGATCGAGCCCGAGGGGGTCGGGGAGGTCATTTTGGCCACCAACCCCTCGCTCGAGGGAGAGGCGACGGCGCTGTACGTACAGCGACAGTTGGCGTCCCTAGGCATCCGCATCACCCGTATCGCGCGTGGGCTTCCGGTTGGCGGGGATCTCGAATACGCCGACGGGGTGACAATCGCACAGGCCCTCTCGGCGCGCCGCGACATGACTTGAGATGGCGGTCGGGAGGTTACTTTCGGGGGCCTCCGAGCGTTGATAGTGCACGACTCCCTCTCGCGAGGGAGTGCGGACCCTTTCTCCCAATACGTTCATGCCCGTCGGCGCCGCCACCTGGTCGTTCACTGAGGACGACTTCGGGGCCATCACCATTACGCTGCAGCGGTTTCTGTACGACGCGAAGGCGCGGTGCGCGCTGATCGTGGATCGAAGCGGTCAGCTCGTCGCCACCGTCGGCGAGCCACCCAACTTCGATGCCACCGCGTTTGCGACGCTCACAGCGGCCGATTTCAGCGCCAACGATCAGCTGGCGCGACTCATTGGTGAGACCGATTTCAAGTTGCTCTTTCATCAGGGCGAACGCGAGTCGATGTACCTCGCCGATATCGCGCGTCGCGTCATTCTTGTCGTCCTCTTCGACAACCGCACCACACTCGGACTGGTACGGCTGCGCATGAAAAACGCGGTCGATGAACTGACGAAAACCTTCGAAGGCGTGTTTTCGCGCGGCGGCACGGCGCAGCTCACACCGCCAGGATTTCTGGCTGGGGCCGAAGACGAGATCGACCGGCTTTTCCAGTAGGCGCCGACGATGTCGATGATCAACTATGCGTCCCGCGAGATCAACTGCAAGATCGTGTACTACGGTCCTGGGCTCGGCGGCAAAACGACCAATCTCGAGTACGTGTACGGCAAGGTGTCGCCGAACACACGTGGCAAGCTGATCTCGCTCGCCACCGAATCCGAACGCACGCTCTTTTTCGATTTTCTGCCGGTGGACCTCGGTACCATTCGCGGGTTCCGCACGCGATTTCATCTCTACACCGTGCCGGGTCAGGTCTACTACAATGCCAGCCGCAAGCTGATCCTCAAGGGCGTGGATGGCGTGGTGTTCGTCGCCGATTCACAGACCGAACGCGCCGAGGCCAACGTGGAGTCGATGCAGAACCTGTATGACAACATGGCCGCGTATGGATACGACATCACGCGCATGCCGTTCGTCGTGCAGTTCAACAAACGCGATCTTCCCAACGCCGCCTCGCTCGTGGAGCTGCAGGCCATGCTCAATCCGGGATGGGAGGTCAGCGATCCGACACGCATGCGCGCACTGGCGGATCCCTTTCGACCCGGCGAGTTTCTGGTATCGCAACTACCCACCGGTGAATGGGTGGAACGTGCACCATATTTCGAAGCAGTCGGTGTCACCGGCGACGGTGTCTTCGACACATTGAAAGCGGTTTCCAAGCTGGTCCTCAAGACGCTCGCCTAAATACTCGCAGAGCCCCTCTCCGTGAATCTTCCCAACGCGATCACCGTCGGACGCATCGCCCTGACGCCGCTGATTGCGTGGTTGCCCTTCACCACCTCGTGGAGCGCGCGGCTGCTGGCCTTCGCGCTCTTTGTCGTGGCCGCGGTCACCGACTACTGGGACGGGCATCTCGCACGGCAGCACAACATGGTCACCGACCTCGGTCGCCTGCTCGACCCGCTGGCTGACAAGCTGCTGCTTGTCGCCACGCTTGTCCCGATGTACCTCATGCAGCGCCACTACACTTTTCATGCGGCGCTGAGCGGTGTACTCCCCGAGCCGTCGCCCTTTCTCTTCACGACGCCGTTCGGTCGCATTTCCTTTCCGCTCTGGATGCTGCTGGTCGTGCTCGGCCGTGAAGCAGCCATGACCGTCTTTCGTCAGATCGCCGCGCGTCGCGGCCTGGTCATTTCCGCGATCGGTGCTGCGAAATGGAAGACGGGATTCCAGTCCGTGTGGGTTGGCGCTGCGTATTGCTGGTTCTTTGCCGTCACCCTCGCCACCAGTAACGGCTGGCTCGAGCTTCCAGCCTGGCGGGCGTTCGCCATGTTCAATGGTGTCGTCGGCGTCGGCAGCATGACTGGTGCCGTCGCACTCACGCTCTGGTCACTGTGGCTCTACCTGCGTCGCTACGGCGCCCAGGTCATTCGCGGCCCGGTTCGCGCCGGTTGACCTCCGCTCGTCGTGCACGCTGATTCGCGTCTCGGTCATCCCCGTCTCCGCTCCGATTCGGGGGTTTCGTTTGAAGTCAGGTCTGGCGTCAGGTCTTGAGTGAGTCCGGAGTGAGTCCTGAACAGGCTTCGCCGTTTCTCAAAGCCCAAAACTCAAACTCAAAACTCGAAACGGGGTCGTTCTGTCAGGCGTTATCTTCCCCCGATGAATCTCGAAATCGTCACCATCGGCGACGAACTGCTGCTCGGCTTCACCATCGACACCAACGCCGCGCACATCGCGCGCGAGTTCGCTGGTCTGGGCATCCGTGTCGTCCGTCGCGCCACCGTCGGCGATGACGCCGAGTCCATCGCGTCTGCCGTCCAAGAGGCGCTCGGGCGTACCGGTGCCGTGATCACTACCGGCGGGCTCGGGCCCACCGCCGATGACATGACCAAGCCCGCCATCGCGGCGATCTTCGGCAAGTCGATGGTGATGGACGACGAAATCCTGGCCAACCTCGAAGCGCGCTGGCTCAAACGTTTCGGCCACGAGCTGCCGCCCAGCAATCGCCAGCAGGCCATGGTGCCCGAAGCCGCGACCATCCTCGCCAATCGACACGGTTCCGCGCCGGGTATCTGGCTGGAAGACGACCAGCGTCGGTGGGTCGCCATGCTCCCCGGTGTCCCACGTGAAATGCGCGGCATGATCGCCGACACCATCCTGCCGCTGCTGCGCGACCGGGTAGGCGCCGATGCAACGGTCATTCGTTCGCGCACCGTGCGCACGGCCAACGTCATTTCCGCAACCGACATGTTGTCGAGCATGATCACGTTCGCGCCTGATGCAAGCGCACGCTCGACCTGCTCGCGACGATCGGCTTCGACTTCGACCCAGGTTCCCGACGACGCGGTCGAACGCACCGCAGCAACTGCCGCAACGATGTCACCACCAACCGCCGCCAGGTGGTTGTCCTTGAGCATCGCCATCGACGCCAGATCCATCCGGTGATTGTGTCCGCCGCCGCAGCGGACAGCGTACTTCTCGAGGTGTCGCAGCCCCGGTGTGGTCTTGCGGGTGTCGAGAATCCGGGCGTTCGTGCCGGCGATCGCCTGGACGAATGTGTGCGTCAGGGTGGCGATGCCCGAGAGGTGCATCATGTAGTTCAACGCCACCCGTTCGGCCTGCAGCAGCGCACGAGACGGACCAGTGATGCGCAACAGGTCGTCGCCGGGCTTCACCACGGTGCCATCATGTCGCACCGTCTCGACCCGCACATGCGGCGAAAGCTGGCCGAACGCCTCGATTGCCAGCCGGCCGCCGCAGACCACCCCTCCCCTCCGTGCCGCAAGGACGGCGCTCGAAACCGCGTCGGCCGGAATCGTCGCCAGCGTGGTCACATCGTCAAAGGCGCGATCCTCGGTCAACGCCGCCCGTATCACGGTGCTGAGCGCGGCACCGTGTATCGGGAAGCCGAACGCGTCGATCACGCCGGTGTCGTGACTCATTCGCCTGGATCAACGCCGGGGCCCGGCGGCGTGGATGGCGCTACACCACCAATGGCCACCATCCGATCGATCGCCCGCTTCGCGCGCGCTGCGATGGCGGGCGGTACCGTGATCCGATGCTCCATGTTCTGCAAGGCGCGCAACACCTTCGGCAACGTGGTGACCTTCATGTACGCGCAGCTGGCGCGATCGTTCGCGGCGTGAAAGGTCTTGGTCGGGTTCTCGCCGCGCAGCCGATGCAGGATGCCGATCTCGGTGGCGACGATGAACTCCGTCGCCTCACTTTGCGCGGGACGTTTGATCATGCCCTCGGTACTGAGGATCTGCAGTTGCCGACTGGACACCGCGCCGCTGCTGACCGCATCCAGCACACTGGTCGAGCATCCGCATTCCGGATGCACGAGAAACTCGGCATTCGGATGTTCGGCACGCATGTGGTTGATGTGTTCCGGATCGATGCCGGCGTGCACATGGCACTCCCCCATCCAGACGACGATGTTTTCGCGCCCCGTGACGCGCTTCACGTGCGCGCCAAGAAACATGTCCGGGCAGAAGAGGATCGTCCTGTCGGCGGGAATCGCCTGAATCACCTCCACCGCGTTGCCGGAGGTGCAGCAGTAATCCGTCTCGGCCTTCACTTCAGCGGTGGTGTTGACATAGCTGACGACCACGGCGCCAGGATACTCCTGCTTCCAGGCACGGAGCTGCTCGGCATCGATCGTCGATGCCAGCGAACAGCCCGCTGCGAGATCGGGCAGCAGCACCGTCTTCGTCGGCGAGAGGATGGCAGCGGTTTCGGCCATGAAGTGCACGCCGCAGAATACAATCACATCGGCGTCAGTCCTGGCTGCCTCGCGCGAGAGGCCGAGTGAGTCGCCGACATAGTCCGCCACGTCCTGAATCTCGGGGCGTTCGTAATTGTGGGCGAGGATCACCGCGTTGCGGGCCTTGGCCAGTGCACGGATTTCGTCGTGCAGCGGCTGATCGTAGTGGGTCTCGAGCACCGTCATGCCGTCCTCACCATTCGATGTGCGTTTCGCGCCACTTTCGCTTGGCACGCGGGAAATCGCTGCGGAAGTGACCGCCGCGACTCTCCTTCCGTAGCAACGCAGCCTGCACGATCAGGCGGGCTGTCTGCACCATGTTCAACTCTTCCGTCGCGCCCTCCGGCAGGCGCGCCTCGATGGTATCCACCTGGCTCACCGCGGTCCGCAACCCTCGCGCCGTCCGGTCGATGCCGGCGTACTGCCACATCAGGCGCCGCACGTCATCGGCCGCCACCTGTGCGGCGCCACGGTCCAGCAGCAGCGGCACCTCCCATTCCTCGGCCGGTGGTTCGGCAATGCCGTGGGGCTCGAGGTGTGCCGCATCGAGTGAGACGCGCTCCGCAAACACCAGCCCTTCGAGCAGCGAGTTCGAGGCGAGTCTGTTTGCGCCGTGCACACCGGTACATGCCACTTCACCGCAGGCGTACATGCCGGGCACGGTGGTGCGGCCATCGAGGTTGGTGACGATGCCGCCCATCATGTAGTGCGCCGCGGGTGTGACCGGAATCAAGTCCTTCCGGGGATCGACGCCACGCGCCGTGCACAGATGGAAGATGCCCGGAAAACGTGTATCGAAATTCGTGATCATTCGCGCATCGAGATGCACGATGCCCGTCCGCTCCTGCGCGCGAAAGATCTCGCGGGCGACGATGTCGCGTGGCGCGAGCTCAGCCAGCTTGTGCTTCTCCGGCATGAAGCGCTTGCCGCTTCCGTCAAGGAGGATCGCCCCTTCGCCGCGCACCGCCTCGCTGACGAGTGCGAGCGGATTTTCGCTGGTCGCGAGCGCCGTCGGATGGAACTGCACGAACTCCATGTCGGCCATGCGTGCGCCGGCGCGATGTGCGATCGCGAATCCATCACCGGTGGCAACGGTCGGGTTGGTGGTATGCCGATAGACCTGTCCCAGTCCACCGGTCGCCATCACGACCGCTTCCGCATAGACCTCGACCGGACGGCCATCGACGGCCGCACGCACACCGATACAGCGACCATCGACGAGGATGAGATCGAGGACGCGCGCAGTCTCGAGGACCTGCACGTTCGGTGACGCCTGGACTCGCTCGATCAGCGTGCGCGAGACTTCAGCGCCGGTCTGATCGCCGCGGGCATGCACGATCCGACGGCGTGAGTGCGCGGCTTCCTTGCCGAGTTTGAAGTCGCCGCGGGCATTGAGATCGAATTGCGCGCCGGCTTCGACCAGCTCGCGCACGCGGTCGGGGCCTTCGTTGACGAGGACATCGACGGCATTGACATCGCAGAGTGCTGCGCCGGCGGCGAGCGTATCGCGGCGGTGCAGTTCCGGACTGTCGCCCGCTCCGAGTGCGGCGGCGATGCCGCCCTGTGCCCACATCGTATTCGAGTCGCGGAGCGTGCGCTTGGTCATCAGCAGCACGGGCCCCTGCCTGGCGCAGCGCCAGGCCGTGAACAGTCCCGCCACGCCACTGCCAACGACGAGCACACGGGTGGTGACTCGTTGCACCATCATCGCCCGCCCTCGACCGGTGCAATCGAGATCACGCGACCGCGACGGCGCAGCACCGGGCCGATCCGTGCGATCTGGACTGATGGCTGTTGCGCTGCAGCGAGCGGTTCCGGAGAACCGATGGCTTCTGGTGCCTCGGCCGCGACGAATCGATAGAGCTGTGCCGGCCGACCGGTCACGCTGACGCGTTGTTCGCGGGTTGGTTTGACGATACCGAGCACGTCGACCTTGCGACGGAAATTTCTCTTGTCGAGCGTGCGGCCCAGAATCACTTCGTACACTCGCTGCAGCTCACTGAGGGTGAAGCGCTGCGGGAGCAGCTGGAATCCGACCGTGGTGTATTCCAGCTTGTTCCGAAGGCGGGTGACGGCGTAGTCGATCAGCCGTCGGTGGTCGAGGATCAGCGGCGGCAGCGCTGCGATCGGCCACCACCGCGCATCACCTTCGCCGAGCTCGCGGAAAGCATCGACGGCGACCAGGGCGTAGTGCGCCACACTGATGACGCGGCCATCGGGATTTCGATGGACATCGCCAAAGGTGAACAGCTGTTCGAGCCAGACTTCGCTCGCATCGGCGACCTCAGTCAGGGCGCGACGCGCGGCGAGATCGAGGGGCTCGTCGCGGCGGACGAGGTCACTCGGCAGCCGCCAGGCCATATCGGTCGGCGCGAGGAGGACGTGGAGCGCGTCATCACGGATCGTGAATACGGCCACGGCGACGTCCACCCCGATGGGCTCGAGCGGCGGCAACGGCCCGGACTGGTTTGTGTCAACCATACACGAGGATAGTGTTCGGCACACACGAATGCAACCGATCCTGCGGCCACCGCCCTTACCGGGTTCGGCGAACGACACCGAACGCGGGCGTCTCGAGGCTCTTCGACTTCACGGCGCCGACGCGATCTCCTTCGATGGCAGCGCGCTAGCCCACCGAGGCCGACTTGCTGTCGAGCGGCTTGACGAACAGCACGAAGGCGGCTTTCGCTTGCCGCACCCAACCGCAGTGACGACCTTTCGCGGTTCATGCGCCCACTAATCACCGCCCTGGTCGTCCTGACCGTCGTCCATGGCGGACTGCTCTTTGTTCAGCCCGCCAGCGCGCCGCCACTCGAAGCGACCGGAACCGGCCCTTCAGTCGGCGTGGTCTTCGACATGGGCGGCCGCGGCGACAAGTCCTTCAACGACGGCGCCTACCTCGGCGCCGACAGCGCAACGCGCGAACTGGCGGCACGGGTGCAGTTCATCGAGCCGGGCGACGGGTCGGATCGGGAAGCCGGGCTACGCCTGCTGGCCTCCGAGCGACGCGCCCTGGTTGTCGGCGTCGGCTTCATCTTCAGCGATGACCTGACCGAACTGGCGCGCGAGTATCCCGACGTCAACTTCGCCGGTGTCGATTTTGCGCTCGGCTACGATGCCAGGGGCAATGTGATCGCGCCGCCGCCGAACGTGGCGGCGCTCAAGTTTCGCGAGGAGGAGGGCGCCTTTCTCGTTGGTGCGATGGCGGCTCTCGTCGGCGGTTCGAGGAAGCTTGGCTTCCTTGGCGGCATGGACATTCCGCTCATCCACAAGTTCGAGGCCGGCTACAAGGCTGGCGTGAAACACGTCTGCCCGGAGTGCACGGTGATTGCGCAGTATGCGGGCGTGACACCGGAAGCGTTCCGCAATCCCAGCAAGGGGAAGGAACTGGCGCTCAGCCAGTACCAGCAGGGAGTGAGGGTAATCTTTCACGCCAGTGGCTCGACTGGTCTTGGCATGTTCGAAGCGGCGCGGGCCATGGGTCGCGGGCACTATGGCATCGGTGTCGACGCCGATCAGTTCAGCGAAGCGCCGGGCTTCGTCCTCACCTCGATGGTGAAGGGTGTGGACAACGTGGTGTACGATACGATCCGGCGCGTGAAGGACGGCACGTTTCAGGGCGGGGTCTACTCATACGGACTGAAGGAGAAGGGCGTCGGCTATGTGTACGACGCGAACAACAAGGCACTGATTCCAGACAGCGTTCGCACGCGGCTGCTCGGGCTCGAAGCGGACATCGTGTCGGGCAAGATCACTGTGCCGAGCACGCGCTCGTGAGCCGTTCCTCCACGGACCAGGGTGCCGTGCGCATGTCGCACGTATCGAAGCACTTCGGGCCGGTGCAGGCAAATCGTGAGGCCTCGCTGAGCGTGAATGTCGGCGAGATTCACGCGGTGGTCGGCGAGAATGGCGCGGGCAAGAGCACACTGCTCCGGGTGCTGAGCGGAATGTTTTCGCCCGACAGTGGCACGGTCGAAGTGTTCGGCAAGGACGTCACCGGGTGGGGCACGTCCGATGCAATTGCCGCGGGTGTGGGCATGGTGCATCAGCATTTCATGCTGGTGCCAACGCTGACGGTGGCGGAGAACGTGGTGCTCGGCCGCGAACCGATGTCGGGGATGACGTATGATCGCGCGTTCGCCGAGGATGCGGTGGCGAAGCTGAGTCGCGAGACGGGGCTGGCATGCCAGCCATCGCGATTGGTGTCGGAGTTGAGCGTTGGCGAAGCGCAGCGTGTCGAGATACTGAAGGCGCTCTATCGGGGGGCGAAACTGCTGATCCTCGATGAACCGACGGCGGTGTTGTCGCCGCCGGAAGTGGCCGAGCTGTGGAAGGTGTTGCGAACGGTGCGTGCTGGCGGCGCGACGATCGTGCTGGTGACGCACAAGCTGGACGAGCTGATGGATGTCACCGATCGGATCACGGTGATGCGGCAGGGTACGGCGGTGGCGACGCTGACGACAGCGGAGACGACGCCGGCGTCGATAGCGACGGCGATGGTGGGGCGGGCGGTGCGGTTGGATGCGAACGGGATGCCGATTGGTGCGGACGCCGAAGCGCTGGCGGTGGGTGTGCGGCCGCCCGGGCCAGACGCGGGGGCCCCCCCCGATCAAATGGTCGTCTCGAGCGCCCGTGATCGCATCACCCGATCCACCCCGGCCGCCATCGTTTCCACGCCGGTCCCAGCTCCCACCTACACCGACGCCCCTCGGCTCCGGCTCACCGCCGTCACCATCGCCGGCGCCCGCGCCGCTCGCGCCGTCGACAACATCTCGTTCTCCATCGCCCCGGGGGAAATCCTCGGCATTGCCGGCGTCGAAGGCAACGGCCAGACCGAGTTGATCGAAGCCATCGCCGGCCTGCGCCCCGTCACCAGCGGGACCATCACGGTCGACGGCACCGACGTCACGCGCTTCCCGATCGGCAAGCGCCTCGCGCATGGCATCACGCACATCCCCGAGGATCGCCACACGCGCGGCCTGGTGCTCGACTACTCGATTGCCGACAACCTGATCCTCGGCCGGCAGAAGCAGTTCTCCAGCAGCGGTGCGATCAATCGCGCGCGGACCCTGGCCTTTGCCGAAGATCGCATCAAGACCTTCGATATCCGGCCCGCCGATCCGTTCGCACCGGCACGCTCGCTGAGCGGTGGCAATCAGCAGAAGATCGTCGTCGCACGCGAGATGCCCGCCGACTTCCGCGTGCTGCTTGCCGCACAGCCAACGCGCGGCGTCGACGTCGGCGCGATCGAGTTCATTCATGATCAGCTGCGGGCCGCGCGCCGGGCCGGGAAAGCGATCCTGCTGGTGAGCGCCGAACTGCACGAAATCCTGGCGCTCAGTGATCGCATCGCGGTGATGTACCGTGGAAAGATCGTGACCGAGATGCCGCGTGCCGCAGCCAGCGAAGACGTGCTCGGGGCGTGGATGACCGGCGCACAGTCATGAACGTCATGACCAGGACCGCGCTCGAGGAGGGCGTGTTGCCGACGCTCACGGCGCTGCTGGTCGCGCTGGTGGCTGGCGATCTGCTCATTCTCTCGTACGGCCAGGCACCCGGCGAAGTCTGGCGCCTGATGCTGAGCGGCACGTGGGGCAATGCATACGGCATCGGGCAGGTACTGTACAAGGCAACCACGCTGGTCTTCACCGGCCTCAGTGTCGCGATCGGACTGCGCGCGGGCCTGTTCAACATCGGCGCCGAAAGTCAGCTCGCAGCCGGGGGATTCTGTGCCGGTGCACTCGGATTGCTGTTGCCCGCTGGCATCACGCCGTGGCTCGCAATTCCGATGTGCTTGCTGGCAGCGATGATTGGTGGAGCACTGGTGGGCTTCATTCCCGGTGTGCTGCGCGCACGTTTCGGTGCCCACGAAGTGATCGCGACGATCATGCTGAACTTCATCGTGCTCGCGTTCCTCAACTGGGCGATCTCGGCGACAGGCCTGGCCGTGAAGGAAACGCTGCACACACCAGCGGTTGCCAGTTCGGCCATTCCGCGCCTCGCAGCCTACGTCCCGATGTTCCACGGCTCGGCCGCCAACGGCACCATCCTGGTCGCGTTGCTGACGGTGGTGATCGTGGCGTGGCTGCTGTTCCGTTCGCGGTTCGGCTTCGAATTGCGCGCGGTCGGATTGCAGCCACTGGCGGCGGAATCCGCTGGTATTCGCGTGCCGCGCATCTGGATCACTGCGATGGTCCTCGGCGGCGCCGTGGCCGGGCTTGGCGGTGCGAACTTCGTGCTCGGCTACAAGAACTATTTCGAGGATGGCTTCTCAGGCGGCGCCGGTTTTCTCGGGATCGCCGTCGCACTGGTCGGGCGCAACAATCCGTTCGGTGTGCTGCTGGCGGCATTGTTCTTCGCCACGCTGTCGCAGGGCGGGCTGGCGATTCATGCGCTGGTGCCGAAGCAGATGGTCGAAGTGCTGGAAGGCATCGTGATTCTGGCCGTGGCCGTCAGCGTGCCGGAAGTGCGCCGCCTGTTGCGCGCGCGACCGGTGAAGACCGTCGTTGCAGCGCCGGTTCAGGCCTGAGCGATGAAGACGACACTGCTGCTCCTGCTGCAGACGCTGCGCATCGCGATCCCGTACCTCTTTGCAGCGTCAGGTGGTGTGCTGGCCGAGCGAGCCGGCATCGTCAGCCTGACACTCGAAGGGTTCATGCTGTCGGGCGCGTTCTGCGCCACGCTCGGCAGCTTCTACTTCGACAGTCCGTGGGTCGGCGTGCTCTTCGGTCTGCTCGGTGGCGCAGCGTTCGGCGCGTTGCACGCCGTCGCCACCATCCGGTTCAAGGCCGATCAGATCGTGAGCGCCGTGGCCATCAATCTGATGGTGGTTGGCCTGACGCGATTCTTTCTGCGCCTGGCGTTCGACAGCTCGTCGAATTCGCCCCGTGTGGCCGGTTTCGGCAGCGATGGCAACGCCGGCATGTTGGCGACGTTCGAGAATCCGCTGATCTGGCTTGGTATCGTCGTCATGCCGGCGCTGGCCTGGGTGATCAGCCGGACCCGGTTCGGACTCCGTGTCCGGGCCGTCGGCGAGAAGCCGGAGGCCGCCACGACACTCGGCGTGTCGGTCAACCGTATCAGGTACGGCGCCGTAATCGCGTCTGGGGCGTTGGCCGCGTTGGGTGGCTGCTACCTGGCACTCGATCAGCATCAGTTCACCGATCAGATGACCGCCGGTCGTGGGTTCATCGCGTTGGCCGCAGTGATCTTCGGACGCTGGACCCCGGTGCGAGCCGGCATCGCCTGCCTGTTGTTTGCGTTCGCCGAAGCGATCCAGATCCAGGTGCAGGGTGCCGGTGTATTGCCGTCGCAGTTCGTGTCGATGATTCCGTACGTTCTCACTCTTGTGGCATTGGCTGGCGTGGTTGGCCGAGCCGTGCCACCGGCAGCGCTCGGGCGCGCCGAAGGATGATGTCTTGGCACTGATCGAAGTCGCAGCACCGTCCTTTGCCGATGCCGGCGTACCCCTCTGGGTTGTGTGGACCGTTGGCCTCACGCTGACCGGTGCCACCGTCTGGCAGCTGCGCAAGGTGCCGCGTGAGCTGGTGATCCTGATGATCACCGCCATGATCGACATGATCGGTGTGCTGATGATCCTGCCGCTGCTGCCGTTCTTCGCGCAACGGCTGGGCGCCGGTGGATTGATGGTCGGTCTGCTGGTGTCGAGTTTCTCGCTGGCACAGCTGATCAGCGCCCCGATGTGGGGACGCTTGAGCGACAAGTGGGGCCGTCGCCCGGTGATCATCGTGTCGCTCGCCGCCAGCGCCATTTCGTTCACCGTCTTCGGTTTCGCTCACTCGCTGCTGGTGCTCTTCCTCTCGCGCATCGTGCAGGGTGCCGGCGGCGGGACGGTCGGTGTGATCCAGGCGTACGTTGCCGACGCGACGAAGCCGGAAGAGCGGACGAAGGCACTCGGCTGGCTCTCCGCAGCCACGAACTTCGGCGTCGCGATTGGCCCGGTGCTCGGTGGCTACTTCGCGACGCTCGGCAAACAGCAGGTCGCGAGTGCGGGCTGGCCGCAGTGGCTGGGTGATGCCGCGCCCGGGCTGGCAGCGGCTGCACTCTGTCTGCTCAACATCGGCTTCGCGTGGAAGTACCTGCCCGAGTCGCGCGTGAAGGCGGTCACCGCGACTGGCGAACCGCATCCACCGCGCAAGAGTGGCACCAGCATGGCGGCCGTCAGTCGCGTCATGTCACATCCGGGTGAAGCACCGTCGCGACTGATCTGGATCTACGCCATTGCGATCGGCGCCTTCCAGGGATTGACCTCGATTCTGGCGCTCTTTCTGAACAAGAAGTTCAATGCTGATGAGGCGACGATGGGGCTGCTGTTTGCCTACGTCGGCGTCTTGAGTGTGATCACGCGCGTCTTCGTGCTCGGCCGGATGGTGGACTGGCTTGGGGAGGCGAAGCTGTCGCGACTGGGCACGGTGCTGCTGGCCTTTGGCACCGTGACGTTGCCGTTTGCGCCGAGCGTCGGCTGGGCGGCCTTGAGCATCGCCTTCTGGCCCCTCGGGACGGCGTTCACCTTCCCGGCCGTAACCGCGATGCTGAGCAAGGTGATTTCGAACGAGGATCGCGGACTGTACATGGGCGTGCAGCAGACGTTCGGCGGCGCGTCGCGGGTGATCTTCCCGATTGCGCTCGGCTGGGCGTTTGATCACATGGTGCCTGGTGCGCCGTTCTGGATTTCGGCGACGCTGGTGATGATGACGCTCGGCTTCAGTGTCGCGTTGCCGGCGAGTGTGACGACGCGGAAGCCACAGGGCTGACGATATTCCGATTGACGGACACATCCCGCCTCGGACACACCTTTCGAAGTGAGGGTTGGAGGCAACGCGACAAAATACGCTACTTCAACCCATGCACGTCGTTGAACCCGGCGACGCGATCCACCATCAGTGGATTTCGATCAGCAAACGGTTGCCGCCTGCGCACATCACGCGTGACCTGTGCCGTCAGATTTTGAGCGGTCCAGACTTGGGCGCACCGTGCACCGATGTCGACCGCCAGGTACTCACGCACGCCGTGGGTGAAATGCAGCCTGTGCTTGCGTTCTGTATCAATGCCTTGGGCAGCGAACAGTTCGAGTCGCATCGATCGGACGTACGGCAGCACATGAGCAATGAGCGCCATCTGTGCGCGCTGGTGATACACGTCTGGCACCGGCGTCACGAACAACTCGCCGTCGATGATTTCGTAGCGACTGCCGTCGGGCGGCATCGACTCGAGGTCATCCACCGTGACACGACCCCGTGGCACAGGCATACCCGTCGCTGATCCTCGGCAAGGTTGAATAGGACAAGCGCTCATCGACCGCTGATTGCGCGGGCACCTGTAGAGTAGCGCACCGAAGTGGCGCAATCGTGATCGTTTCAGTGCACGACGACTGGTGCAAGGGTGTGCGGCGCCGGTCTCTTCCGCGCCACGCTTGCCCCCCCTGTAACGCCCGGCCCCGTGTCCGCTGGTGCGCAGCCGAAGCGGCGCGTCCATCCTGATCCCCCTGGCTTCCGCGCAACCCGTGAGTCACGCTTCACCGGATCGCACCGGATCGCACCGGATCGCACCGGATGCGCCGCACCGCGCCGTGCATCAATTTTGGGTTATGTCTCTTGCCTCCGATATGCGCCGACGCGCCCTGACGCTGCTCCCTCTGGCCTTTCTGCCGGCCTGCTCAACGCCCAGCCCGGCAATGCCAACCGAGGCGCCGCGATCGGCGCCGGTGAGCAGTGCCCGCCCGGCATGACGGAAGTCCGCCCGCGAAATTGCCAGGCGCCGTCGGCAGCCCCGCCGAGCATTCTCGACTACCGACCGCGGTCCACGCTGGTCGCGCCGGCGCACTCGGTGCCGAAGGCGAAGTTTCCGGCGATCGACTTCCATGGGCACCCGGGCGCACAGTTGACGTCTGATGCTGCGCTCACCGAACTCGGGACGCAGCTCGACGCGCTCAACATTCGAGTGATGATCGCGGCCAACAACGTCTCGGGCGATGAGCTGGTGCGCGAGATGGCGGTGGTGCGCGCCTCGAAGACGATGCGCGACCGCGTGCGGATTCTGGCTGGCGTCAGCTTCCGCGATGTCGGCCCCGGATGGGCCGAAAAGGCCGTCGCGCAGCTCGAGAAGGACGCCGCTGCGGGCGCCGTCGGCATCGGCGAGATCGGCAAAGGCCTGGGCCTCACGATCAAGAAGGCCGATGGCACACGCCTCAAGATCGACGACGCCGACCTGATGCCACTCTGGGCCGCCGCCGCGCGGCTCAAGCTGCCGGTGTTCATTCACACCGCCGATCCGCAGGAGTTCTGGCAGTCGATCGACTACGGCAATGAACGCTGGCTCGAGCTGGCGCTCTTTCCCGGCCGTCGCTATCCGGCAGAGCAGTTCCCGGGCTTCGAAACGCTGATGACGGAGCGCGACAATCTGCTGCGTCGCAATCCGCGCACCACATTCGTCATCGCACACCTTGGATGGCACGCCAATGATCTCGGACGACTGGCGAAGATGATGGACGAAATGCCGAATCTCCATTCCGAGGTCGGCGCCGTACTCTACGACATCGGTCGCCAGCCGCGCGCTGCGCACGACTTCCTCGTGAAGTACCAGGACCGAATCCTGTTCGGCAAGGATTCCTACCAGCCGGAGGAGTATCCGTACTACTGGCGTGTGTTCGAGACGCGCGATGACTACTTCGACTACTACCGCGACTACCACGCCTCGTGGAAGCTCTACGGCATCGATCTTCCGGACGCGGTGCTGAAGAAGGTCTACTTCGGCAATGCGGTACGGATCACGGCGGGGATCCCGCAGACGGGGTGGCCGCGCTGAGTGTGCGGCAGGAGTGTGCGGCAGGAGTGTGCGGCAGGAGTGTGCGGCAGGAGTGTGCGCCAGTGATCGCGCCGCTCTCGCCCGTTCAGCCGGTTTCGTAATTGTGAGTGACAGGAGGAAACTCGCAATCGGCAGCGTGTGCCTCCGCCGCATGGATGGTTGCACTGAGCGCCACAGGTGTACCTTCCCGTGGGACACCGAATGCACACGTTTCCGGCAACACGACGGACACCGCGATGAGAGTCAAGGTTGTTGTCGGATGAGTCCCGACGCTGCGCCGCGCTTCTGATCCATCACGTCACACTCATCGGGT
>ENA-ORBV01004099-ORBV01004099.1-microbial-mat-metagenome-genome-assembly--contig:-NODE-4099-length-28392-cov-10.170581_pt1 | contig 28392 bp, 30 predicted proteins | sample MGYA00237777_ERZ505514 | MGnify/ENA primary metagenome ERZ505514 (study PRJEB26160, sample SAMN06269048) | microbial mat metagenome | isolation source: Oligotrophic lake microbial mat | place...
GTACATTTTCGCCATCCGGGCCCGCGCGTCACACCGCTGGTGCCGGCTTAGCTCGAACGTTACGCAGCACCCTGGCCGCAGAATTGAAGTGCAACATGTCGTCCTCATATCTTGTTGCATCATGGGAACCGAATACTCACACCTCAAGCTCGACGAGCGCAGCGCCGGGCCAAGGGCTTGGCCCGGCCCGCCGGGGGCCTGTATCCTTGTTTCACTTGCTGGATCGCCAAGCACCATGAAATCACACGTGGCCCTGGCGGTAGTCCTGCCCTTGCAGGCTTGCTCACCCGCCCCACCACCACCGCGCAGCAACAGCCCGCTACAAAGCCTGGGATGGTTTGTACACGCGAGGCACCCACTGGCCGCATCGTTCCGGTCACGATCTGCCGTAGCGTCGAAGAAATTGAGCGGCGCCGTGATGCTGACCGCCAGGCAGCGGAGCAAATTCCGGTCGGCAAGCATGACGTTCTGTTGGGGCTCTGATCTGCCCACAGGCCTGCGCAGTTGCGTGGGCTGAATCGGCAGCTGTGGTTCAACCATGCTCCACCACGTCGAGCTCTACGTCTCCGATCTTCAGAAGTCGCTGGGCTTCTGGACGCCCTTTCTGACTCACTTGGGCTATCGCGAGTCGCAGCGATGGTCCGAAGGTGTCAGCTACCAAATGGGCGAGACCTACCTGTGCTTCGTGCAAGCCCCGGCCGATCACTTGGGCGCCGGTTACCACCGCAAGCGAGTGGGCCTGAATCACCTGGCCTTTCATGGCCGGTCACGGGCCCACGTCGATGAGCTTGCTGCCTGGGTCAAGGACGCCGGGTTCACGAGCCTGTACGAGGACGAGTACCCCTACGCCAGCGGCGCGGGCTACTACGCGCTGTATTGCGAGGACCCCGACCGCATCAAGGTGGAACTGGTGGCACCGCACGAAACATGAACGACCTGCGCGCATCACAAGCCCGGGCCGATGGCACGCTGTCCCAGAGTCCGCCCCACAGTCCTCCCCGCTGGCAGGTCGATGTGCTGGACCACCGCAACCCCACGGTTGCACTTCAGCTGTGCGGGGTGATGCAGGAAGCGCAGGCTCAAGAAGCAGCCTTGCTGCGACTGCACGACAGCGCGGCGATCGTTCGCACGCCGGATGACATTCGCACCAGCCCGTACTTTCACCTGGGTGTGCGCTCGCCCGCCGGGCAACTGCTGGGCGCCTGCAGCGTAGGTGCCGACGACGAGCCTGGGCAGCTGTGCATCCAACTGCTGGTGGTGCTGCCGTCAGCTCAGCGCCAGGGCATCGCACGCGCGCTGCTGCTGGCCGTCTTGCAGCGTGGGCCACAGATGGGCTTTTCGGTGGCGGCCGCAGCTGCCAACGCGCCGGCACTTGCCTTGTACGGCAGCCTGGGCTTCGTCGCGTACCGCTGGGGCACCATGGGTGACGAACAACTGGCGCTGGTCAAGCTGCGCCGCATGCCTGGGCCTGACGCGGCCTGATACGCTTGCCGGTCTTCCTTCGTACTGCTCTTGTCATGACCTACTGTGTCGGCATCCGGCTCAATGCCGGGCTTGTGTTCCTTTCCGATTCACGCACCAACGCCGGCCTGGACGCCATCAGCACGTTTCGCAAGATGATGATCTACGAGCAGCCGGGCGAACGTTTCATGGTCATGCTGTCTGCCGGCAACCTGAGCATCAGCCAGAGCGTGCGCGAGATGCTGCAGGTGGAGAAGCTGGACAACGGCGACCAGGCGCCACTGACGATCTGGAACGCCAAGAGCATGTTCGACGCCACCCGCGTGTTGGGCGCGGCAGTGCGGCGTGTGTACGACCAGGACGGCCGATCGCTGAAGCAGGCAGGTGTCGATTTCAACGCCAGCATGATCTTTGGCGGCCAGATCAAGGGCGAGGCGATGCGCCTGTTCCTGGTCTACAGCGCCGGCAACTTCATCGAAGCCACACGTGAGACCTGCTTTTTCCAGGTCGGCGAAAGCAAGTACGGCAAGCCCATCCTGGACCGGGTGCTGACGCCCACCACCCCACTGGACGAAGCGGCCAAGTGCGCCTTGGTGTCTATGGACAGCACGCTCAAGTCCAACCTGAGTGTGGGCCTGCCGCTGGACCTGCTGGTCTACCGAGCAGGCAGCTTGCGCAGCGACGAACACGTCTGCATCGACGACCACAACCCGTACTTCCACATGATCCACAACACCTGGGGCCAGCGCCTGCGCGAGGTGTTCGAGGGCATCGACGACCCGCGCTGGGATGGCGGTGACGCCACGCATCCGCTGATGGTGAACGGTGGGCGCTACGAACCGATGCGCAAGATCGGGACGCCGGGGGATCGGATCGTATGAGTGCGGGCCCCCAAGCTCGAGCAGTTGGCCCCCGAGCTCGCTCTCGCTCGCTGCTGGGCCGCCTGCATGCGGCCCAGCGCTCGCCAGCCACTCGCCAGCGCGCAGGCGCTGGCTCGGCGCAGGTTCGCCCCCCCATGGCGGCTCTTGCAGCGGACCGGCAGTGCCGGCTCCGCGCAAGGGACTTGGTCGGGGTGGTGTGCTGAGTGCTGTGTCGGGCGGCGGCACCATCTGCTTCAGCCACGCCAACGGCTTTCCGGCGGGCACTTACCGGCTGCTGTTCGAGGCCTGGCGTGAGGCCGGATTCCGCGTCATTGCAGTCGACCGTTTTGGCCACGATCCGCGCTATCCGGTCAGCAGCAACTGGCCTCGGCTGCGGGACCAGTTGATTGACTTTATTCAGCTTCAGTCGCCTGGGCGGTCAGTTCACCTTGTGGGGCATTCGCTGGGTGGCTATCTCAGCTTGTTGGCGGCTTGCCGGCGGCCTGATCTGGCGCTGAGCCTGGTGCTGGTGGACTCGCCCGTGGTCAGTGGCTGGCGTGCGCACAGCGTGCAGGTGATGAAGGTCAGTGGCTTGCTGAAGCGCTTCACGCCAGGCCGTGTGTCGATGCGTCGCCGCTGGCAGTGGCCGTCTGCCGATGCAGCGTGGCAGCACTTTGCGGCCAAGGCGGCTTTTGCGCGCTGGGACCCGGCCGTGCTGCGCGACTACATCAGCAGCGGAACCGAAGCCGACCCCGACGGTGCGTCACCCGGCGCCGTGCGGCTGGCCTTCCATCGTGAAGTGGAAACACGCATCTACGACACGCTGCCGCACCACCTGGGCAGCGTGCTGCACCGCCACCCACTGCGCTGTGCGGCGGCCTACATCGCGGGCACACGGTCCACCGAAGGGCGCCAGGTGGGGCTGGCGGCGACACGGGCGCTGGTGCACGACCGGCTGCAGTGGATAGAAGGCTCGCACCTCTTTCCGATGGAAAGCCCCCTGCAGACCGCGGCTGCCGTGCTTCAGGCCATTCGCAGCACGACTGGCGCCGCGGCCGCTGTCAGCTGAAGCGGCCGAAGCGGCGCCGGCCGCTCCGATCCGCCTCAGAGGCTGAGAGTTTTTCGAGCGTGACCGAGCAGCGCGTCAAAAGGCGTCCGATCTAGGCGCAAAGCACAGCCATAGCTCGGGCTATGGCGCGCATTTGCAACGACGAGCGGGCGGCTTTTGGCGTGATGAGCGGGCATGATCGAAAGACTCTCAGCCTCTCAGCCCTCGAACCTGCCCAGCCGCACCGCCGTTCCGCCAGCCTTCAGGTTTTTGGTGCCGGGCATCACCAGCACGCAATTTTCGTAAGGCGTGACCCATAGGTGGTCACCGTCTTGAGCCAGCGGCGTGCCGGCTCGTTCGATCACACCCAGGCCGCGCGTGGGCAGCAGGAAGTGGAAGTCGGGCGACAGGGCCACCACCGCTTCGGTCACACGCACCAGGCGCTGGCGTGGCGGCAGCGGCAGCCGGCTGTGACGGGTCACCCAGGCGGCATCGGCCAGGCTCGTCAGCCCCAGAAAGCGCACCAGGGTGTCTACGGCCACATCGGCGGCCGCCCGTTCCCAGTGCTGGCCACATTCCATCAGCAGCGCACGCTTGGGACTGGCGGTGTCGCCAAAACCGCCGCGCTCCACCATGCGCAGGCCAGCCGGGTGCCCGGTGTCGATGAGCAGAATTTCCGGCACCCCCAGGTTGCGCGCGAAGTCGGCATTTTTGTCGGCCGTGCCGCACACCATGAGCGGCACGCAGTCTTCGCTCATGGAATGGATGTCCAGCAGCAGATCGGTGCCGTCGACAAAGGGGCGCAGTTCGCGGGCACGTCGCCTCTCGACGCTGTTGGCTGGCCCGTTCAGGGCATCGTCGCCCCAGACGCGGTTGAAGTCTTCATCGACACAGCGAGAGGTGAAAGGGTCGGCAGGATCGAAGCGCGCGTAGGCAGCCACATTGCCGAAGGCCAGCACCAGACGGCCGCGCGCCGGGCGCCAGGCTTCACGCGCGCAATGCTTGAGCAACCAGTCCAGCGCGATGGCGCCGCAGATCTCGTTGCCGTGTGTCAGAGCCTGCACCATCACCTGCGGACCGGGCTGGCCCGATTCGAGGACATGCACCCAGTCCGCGCCAGCACCGCCGTCGCGCCAACGGCCGATGTCGGGCGCCAACAGTTCAACCGGCGGATTGTCGGCCATGGTTTGCCTTTGCGGGAAAGTGGGCAAGGACGGCATCGATCATCTGCATCAAATGCTGCTGCAGGCTATCAAAACCGCTGGTCTTTGCCAGCCGGGTGTTGTCCATGTACAGGCGCTTGTTCACTTCCAGCTGCAGGCTGTGGCGGCCAGCGTCAGGGTTGGCGTAGGCGCGCACCAGCTCCGCGCCCTTGAAGGGGTCGTTGACCTTGACACTGTAGCCGCACCTCAACAGGAAGTTGCGCACGAAGGCGGTGAATTCCGGCGCGCAGGTGGTGCCATCGCGGTCGCCCAGCACGATGTCGGCGCGTGCCACGCCCGCGCCGCCCTCGCCCATCACACCACTGACGGCGTTCATCGAATGGCAGTTCAGGTGGTAGACCACACTGTGCCGTTCGTGCGCCTCGTCCAGCAGTTCGCGCAGTTTTGCGTGGTAGGGCCGGTGATAGCGCTCGATGCGGCGCCGCACCTCGGTCACCGACAGGTGTCGCTCGTAGATGGGCCGTCCGTCGTCCAGCGTGCGCCAGATCAGCGCCTTGCCGATGTCGGCCTTGCCGCTGGGCAGGTGTTCGTATGGCCAGGGTGTGTCAAGCAGGCCCAGGTCCACATCGCTGGCATGGCGATTGGGGTCGAGGTAGGTGCGCGGGAACTGCGCCGCCAGCAGCGGCACGCCCCTTGCTGTAGCCGGCAGGTAAAGCTCATCGATGAAGCAGTCTTCCCCATCCCTCAGCTCGGCGCTGGTGCGCACGGAGCCAAAGTCCGCCGGCATCTCAAAGCCCGAGTGGGGGGAATCCAGCACCAGTGGGTTGCTGGCCTGCAAAGGCCCGTGCACCTTGAAAATGGGGTCATTCATCGCAATGGATGCGGGCTGCTTCAGGGCCACCAGTATGGGCCCCGCCGGGTACGGGCGGACCCGGATAGCCGAGCCCCGGCGAGCCGCTAGCATCGTGCCGACTTTGCACCCGTTGGGTGCACTTTCCACTGTCCATTGAACAACCCGCGCCAGGAGATGTGCCATGCAAGAACGTGAACTGCGCCAGCTGATCGAAGAGGTGCGAGAAGGCAAGTTGCCACGCCGCAGCTTCATCCAACAGCTGGCCGGCCTGGGCGTGACCGCGCCGATGGCTTCCATGATGTTGATGCACTCGGGTGTGGCCAACGCGCAGCAGGCCATTCCCTACAAACCCACCAAGCGCGGCGGCGGCGGCCCGCTGAAACTGCTGTGGTGGCAGGGCCCGGTGCTGCTGAACCCGCAGTTCGCCACCGGCACCAAGGAACAGGAAGGCTCGCGCATCTTCTACGAGCCGCTGGCCGGCTGGGACGCCGAAGGCAACCTGATTCCCACGCTGGCTTCTGAGGTGCCCACCCGCGAAAACGGCGGTTTGGGGGCTGACGGCAGAAGCGTGGTCTGGAAGCTCAAGCGCGGTGTCACCTGGCACGACGGCCAGCCTTTCACCGCCGACGACGTGATCTTCACCTGGGAATACCACAAGGACCCGGCCACCTCGACGTCGTGGATCAGCACCTACCGCGACATCATCGTCACCAAGGTCGACTCGCACACCGTGCGTGTGCAGTTCCCCAAGCCCACGCCGTTCTGGGCCGAGCCCTTTGTCGGCACGGTGGGCATGATCATCCCCAAGCACGTGTTTGCGCCCTACATCGGCGCCAAGTCGCGCGAGGCGCCGGCCAATATCAAGCCGGTGGGCACAGGCCCCTACAAGATCGTCGAGTTCAAGCCCGGCGACATGATCCGCGCCGAGATCAACAACAACTACCACGTGGCCAACCGGCCGCACTTCGATACGCTGGAAATGAAGGGCGGCGGGGACGCCACCTCGGCCGCACGTGCCGTGCTGCAGACCGGCGAGTACGATTTCGCCTGGAACCTGCAAGTTGCCGATGAAGTGCTCAAGGGCCTGGAAGGTGGCGGCCGTGGCAAGGTCACCATCGTGCCTGGCGGCAACATCGAGTTCATCATGCTCAGCGTCACCGACCCCTGGAACGAAGTCCAGGGTGAACGCGGCCATGTCAGCAGCCAGCACCCGGCGTTCAAGGACAAGGCCGTGCGCGACGCCATGGCCCTGCTGGTGGACCGCAAGAGCGTGATGGACTTCATCTACGGCCGCACCGGCGTGGCCACCGCCAACTTCCTTAACAACCCGCCGCGCTACCGCAGCAACAACCTGAAGTTCGAGTTCAATGTCGACAAGGCCAACCAGATGCTGGACGCAGCCGGTTGGGCACGCGGCTCCGATGGCATCCGCGCCAAGGGCGGCACGAAGCTGAAGTTTGTCTACCAGACCTCGGTCAACAAGCCGCGCCAGGACACGCAGGCCATCGTCAAGAGCGCCGCCAGCAAGGCCGGTATCGACATGGAACTGAAGAGCGTGACGGCAGCCGTGTTCTTCGGCGGCGACCAGGCCAACCCGGACACCTACACCAAGTTCTGGTCCGACATCCAGATGTACACCACCACCATGACGCAGCCCGATCCGCAGCTGTTCATGGAGCAGTACTGCAGCTGGGAGATGTCGCAGAAAGAAAACAAGTGGGCCAAGCGCAACATCCTGCGCTGGAAGAACGACGAGTACGACAAGGCCCACCTGGCTGCACAGAGCGAGCTCGACCCGGTCAAGCGTGCCGCGCTATTCATCCGCATGAACGACCTCATCGGTGCCAGCAACTACATCATCCCCGTGGTCTTCCGGCCGCGGGTGTCGGCCGCGGGCAACAAACTGGCAGCGCCCTTGTCGGGCTGGGACAACGACATGTGGGCCCTGCCCCACTGGTACAAAGAAGCCTGATCGGGCTGCGGCCCCTACAGCCCATGCCCACCCCGGGCACGTGTTTCACGTGCCCGGGCATCGTGGCTCTGAACTCAACACCGAGCTGATTTGGGCACCTTCATCCTGCGCCGGCTGCTGATTGCATTGCCCAGCCTGCTGGGTATCAGCCTTGTGCTCTTCACGGTTCTGGCGCTGGCGCCTGGCGACCCCTTCGAAGAGCTGGCCACCAACCCCAACGTGCCGCCCGAGGTGCGCATGGCCTTGCGCGCCAGCCTGGGCCTGGACGACCCGGTGTGGCAGCGCTACGTGCACTGGCTGACCAGCATGTTCAAGGGCCAGTGGGGCTTCTCCTTCATCAGCCGCATCGATGTGGACGTGCTGATCCTGCAGCGGCTGCCGGTGACGGTGGCGATCATCGGCCTGTCGCAACTGGTGGCGCTGCTGATTGCCTTGCCGGTGGGCATCCTGGCCGCGGTGAGGCCCTATTCCTGGTTCGATCGCATCGCCAGCACGCTGTCCTTCATCGGTTTTTCGCTGCCTACCTTCTTCACCGGGCTGCTGTTCATCCTGTTCTTCAGCATCTACCTGGACTGGCTGCCCTTTGTCTTCCAGGCCGACATCGCAGCCACCGGCATCGATTGGTGGATCGCACACTTCAAACAAAGCATCATGCCCATCATGGTGCTGGGCCTGTTTCAGGCCGCCAGCTGGATGCGCTATGTGCGCAGCAGCGTGCTGGACGTGGTGCGGCTGGACTACGTGACCACGGCGCGCAGCAAGGGCCTGAAAGAACGTGTCGTCATCATCAAGCACGTGGTGCGCAACGCGCTGATCCCGGTGGTCACGCTGGTGGCGCTGCAGATGCCGGGTGTGTTTGGCGGCGCCATCGTCACCGAGCAGATCTTCCGCATCCCGGGCATCGGCTCTTTGCTCATCGACAGCATCCTGCGCAACGACACACCGGTCATCATGGCCGTGACCTTTGTCTTTGCGTGCCTGGTCGTGGCCTTCAACCTCATCGCTGACATCCTCTATGGCTGGCTCGACCCGCGCATCACCTATCGTTGAGCCTCCAGGCTCCCTCCGGTCGCCGGCTGCGTCCACAGGCCGCAGCCCCTCGGCCCGTCCATGTCCACGCAGGTGGACATGGAGCCGCGAGCCTCGGCCCTCCAGAGGGGCTCTTGCGGTGGACCGGCGAAGCCGGTTCCGTGCAAGGCACTTGATCGGAACCGCATGAGCGCCAACTCCGACGCCGCTGGCATCACTCGCGCGCCCGTCAGCACCTCTCCCTGGGCCGAGGCCTGGCGGCGTTTCAAGCGCCACCGGCTGGCGTTTTTCAGCCTGTGGCTGCTGGCACTGCTGTCGCTGATCGTGCTGGTGGGCCCACTAGTCTACAAGGTGGGCATCAACGACATCGACTTCACGGCGCGCATGAAGGGTCCGTCGGGAGCGCACCCGCTGGGCACCGACGATTTGGGGCGTGACCTGCTGGCGCGCATGTTGTACGGCGGGCGCATCTCGCTGGCGGTGGGCCTGGCGGCCATGTTGACGGGCATGTTCATCGGTGTGGTCATCGGCTCGATTGCCGGCATCTCGCGCGGCTGGGTCGATGCCGTGCTGATGTGGGTCACCGACCTCTTCCTGAGCCTGCCGCAGCTGCCGCTGCTGCTGCTGCTGATCTTCTTTTTCCGCGACGCACTGAAGTCGGTGTTCGGACCCGAGGTGGGCATCTTCCTGCTCATCGTGCTGGTCATCGGCGGTCTGTCGTGGATGCCGGTGGCGCGCCTGGTGCGAGCCCAGTTCTTCAGCTTGCGAGAGAAAGAATTTGTCGAAGCCGCACGCGCCCTGGGCGCCAGCACACAGCGCCAGGTGGTGCGGCACATCCTGCCCAATGCGCTGGGGCCGGTGATCGTGGCCGCCACCATCAGCGTGGCTGCCGCCATCCTGGGCGAAAGCACGCTCAGCTTCCTGGGCCTGGGTTTTCCGCCCGATATCCCCACCTGGGGCCGCATCTTGAACGACAGCCGCGACTACCTGGACATCGCCACCCACTGGGCCGTGTTCCCGGGCTTGGCCATCTTCCTGGCCGTGCTGACCATCAACTTCATTGGCGACGGTCTGCGTGACGCGCTCGACCCACGGCGGGTGCTATGACCCCCCCCCGTAGCGCCTGCGGCGCTCCGCCTCAAGGGGGCGACGCCTGCGGCCCGGCAAAGCCGGTTCCGCGGCGTCTGCTTGGTGCGGCGTGCCTTGCCGAGTGGAAGATCTGACATGGCCTTGCTCGAAATCAAGGGCCTGAAAACCCACTTCAAGACCGACGACGGCTGGCTGCACGCCGTGGACGGCGTGGACATCAGCATCGAAGCCGGCCAGACCGTGTGCGTGGTGGGTGAAAGCGGATGCGGCAAGAGCGTCATGGCCAAGACGGTGATGAAGCTCATCGACATGCCACCCGGCAAGATCGTCGCCGGCCAGGTGCTGTGGCAAGGCCGCGACCTGGTGCCCATGGGCGACGAGCAGATGCGGAAGATCCGCGCCAAGGAAATTGCCATCATCTTTCAGGAGCCGATGACATCGCTGAACCCGGTGTACACGGTGGGCGAGCAGATCGCCGAGAGCGTGCGCCTGCACGAGGGCCTGTCGCGCAAGGCAGCGCTGGACCGCGCGGTGGAGATGTTGCATCTGGTGCGCATCCCCACGCCAGAACGCCGGTTGATGGACTACCCGCACCAGTTTTCGGGGGGCATGCGTCAGCGCGTGATGATTGCCATCGCGCTGGCCTGCAACCCCAAGCTGCTGATTGCCGATGAACCGACGACGGCGCTGGACGTCACCATCCAGGCCCAGATCCTGGACCTGATGGGCGAATTGAAAGACCGCCTGGGCATGGCCGTGATGCTGATCACCCACGCCATGGGTGTGGTGGCCGAGGTGGCGCAACGGGTGGTCGTCATGTACGCCGGCAAGGTGGTGGAAGAAGCCAGCGCCGAAGAGCTGTTTGCCAACCCGCGCCACCCCTACACGCAGGGCCTCATCCGCAGCATCCCGCGCATCGACACGGCGGCCGTGCACAAGGTGCGGCTGGAAGCCATTCCGGGCACCGTGCCCAAGCTCATCGAGCCCGGCGAAGGCTGCCGCTTTGCCGGCCGCTGCAAACACGTGATGCCCGTGTGCCGCACGACAACGCCTGAGCTGCTGGCCGTGACCTCGGGCCACCGCGTGGCCTGTTTTCTGGAAAACCCGCTGGAAAGCGCGCCGGCATGAACCCGATCGTGAATCCAAGCCCCGCCGCCGCGCCGCTGCTGAAGGTCGAAAACCTGGTCAAGCACTTCCCCATCAAGGGCGGCCTGCTGGCACGCACGGTGGACAAGGTGCACGCGGTGGACGGTGTCAGTTTCGAACTGCAGGCCGGCGAAACCCTGGGCGTGGTGGGCGAGAGTGGCTGCGGCAAAAGCACCACCGGCCGCTGCATCCTGCGCCTGATCGAACCCACATCGGGCGAGGTCACCTTCCAGGGCCAGAGTGTCACGCACGCCGGCAAGGAAGAACTGCGTGCGCTGGCGCGCGACATGCAGATCATCTTCCAGGACCCGTATGCCAGCCTGAACCCGCGCATGACGGTGTCGGCCATCATCGGCGAGGCGCTCACCATCCACAAGCTGACCAAGACGCGCCAGGAGTACGACGCGCGCATCGTGCAGCTGCTGGAAACCGTGGGCCTGAGCGCCGACCACATGCGCCGTTATCCGCATGAGTTTTCCGGCGGCCAGCGCCAGCGCATCGGCATTGCACGCGCGCTGGCGGTCGACCCCAAGTTGGTGGTGTGCGACGAAGCCGTGAGCGCGCTGGACGTGTCCATCCAGGCCCAGGTCATCAACCTGCTGGAAGACCTGCGCGCGCAGTTCAACCTGACCTACATCTTCATCGCCCACGACCTGAGCGTGGTCGAACACATCAGCCATCGCGTGGCCGTGATGTACCTGGGCCGCATCGTCGAGATCGCACCGGCACAACTGCTGTACACCAACCCGCTGCACCCCTACACCGAAGCGCTGCTGTCAGCCGTGCCCATCCCCGACCCCAAGGTCAAGCGCAAGCGCATCATGCTGCAGGGTGACGTGCCCAGCCCCATCCACCCGCCGCCGGGCTGCCACTTCCACACCCGCTGCCCGATCGCAAAAAAGGGCCTGTGCGACGTGGAAAAGCCCGAACTCAAGCAGTCTGCCCCGGGTCACTGGGTGTCCTGCCACCTGCGCGGCTGACGCCGCTATCGGCCCAGACCCAGCAAGCGTGCCGGCAGCATCAGCACCGCTCGGACAAGGCCGAAAAAGGCGTCGAAGGCGATGCCGATCAGCCGCAGCGGCAGCGACAGCAGCCACACCAGCGGCGCCAGCACCAGGGCCAGCAGCGCGATGGGCCAGCTCAGCACAAACAGCAGACACCAGCCGATGAAAAACAGCAGGACTTTCATGGTCGAATCAGACGCGCGGCGTGCCGGCCTGGACCCACTGCGCCGAACCTTCACCCGGTTGCGCCAGCTGGTCGATGCCACCCAGCATGCCCAGCGTCAGCGTGACGGCGATAGCCATCGAAATGGCGCGCGGCAGAACACGTTCGATGAGGCGGTGAAACATGGTGGGCTCCGGTGGTGCGGTGAGAAGTTGATGGTGTGACTATCGGTCCTGGGCCCACGCGCGCCCAGGGCCGTGCGACGGATGGCAGCCGCACGCGGCTGAAGCGCAGGAGCTTGCGACGAGCCGCTTGCCGCAAGCGATCCCGCCGTGCTGCGGTCAGCCCGCTGCCAGCACGGCCAGCACAGCCAGGCAGGTGGCCAATTCACTGAAGGGCTGCGTGGCGCCGAGGGCTGCTGCGCCGCTGTCCTGCGACCGCTGCACCAGCCAGCGTGCCATGCACAGCGTCACGGCCACGCAAGCGGCGGCCGCCGCGAGCAGCGCATCCGCAGGCAGGAAGAAGGCCGCGCTTCCTGCCGCCAGGCCGGCCCAGACCAGCGCCACGAGCAAGGCCAGTCCGTCCGCCCGCCCCGGCCAGGGCCCGGGCCTGGCAGCTTGCGCGGCATCGTCGGCAGGCAGCAGCCGCAACACCACCACCGTGGCAGTCTGTGACCAGGCCTGGGCCAGTGGCAGCACAGCCAGCGCCGCCAGCAAGTCGCGCGTGGCCAGACCGTGCAGGGCGGCTGCCTTCAAGGCCAGCACAAAGACCAGGCCCGCCGCGCCAATGATGGCCGGGCCATCGTGGTGCAGGCCTCGGGTCAGCCACGCCATGAAGGCCATGCACAGCAGCACCGACACGAGTGCCGGCCACAGGTGCGCTGCGGCCCACAACACCAAGGCCCCCAAGCCACCGATGAGCAGACCGACACCCGGGAAGTGGCGCACGCTGGCCCGCATCCACTCGTCATTCACCCCCACCCAGCCGGGCACGGGCACACGGGTCAGCAGACGCAGCGCGATCAGGAACAGCCGCAGCTCATGCCCCATGGGGGTCCGCACTGGCGCGGCCGAGCCGCGACCTCTGGACAAAGCAGTCGCTCACGTCTGTCATTTCGGCGCGCGGGCTTCGACCCAGGCGAGGAAGAAGCGGTGCAACTGCTCCACACCGTCGGTCAAGGCCGCCGGACCGGGCTGCAGGATGTCGCAGGACTTGATCTCGTGCAGCCGGCCATTGCGCACAGCCGGCACTTCGGCCCAGCCCGGGCGCGCCGCCAGCTTTTCGGGCCTGAACTTCTTGCCGCACCACGAACCCACGATGACGTCCGGTGCGCGCCGCGCGGGCTCCTGGCCGTCTGCAATCACACGGTCACGTCCCAGGCTCATCACGGCTCGTTCAGGGAACACATCGTCGCCACCCGCCACCGAGATCAGCTCGCTGACCCATTGGATGGCGCTGATCATGGGGTCGTCCCACTCTTCGAAGTAAACCCGAGGCCGCTGCGGCCAGTCGGCGGCCTCGGCGGCGATCTGCCCGTGGCGCAGCTGGCACTGTTCGATCCAGGCTTCGGCACGGTCTTGCGCGCCCACCAAACCGGCCACCAGCCGCAGCGTGCCAAAGATCTGCGCCAGGCTGCGCTGGTTGGTGATGAAGACGTTCAGGCCGGCGCGGATCAGCTGGTCAGCCAGCGCCGCTTGCATGTCGGAAAAACCGATCACCAAATCGGGCTGCAACGCCACGATCTGGTCGATCTTGCCGCTGAGAAAAGCGCTGACGCGGGGCTTCTCGGCGCGCGCACGGCGCGGCCGCACGGTGTAGCCGCTGATGCCGACGATGCGCGCGTCTTCTCCCAGCAGATACAGCCACTCGGTGGTCTCTTCGGTGAGGCAGACGATGCGCTGCGGGCCGTGCGGGTTCATCGCCTCATTGTCCAAGCAAGTGCGCCAATGGGCGCGGCCCGATTTTGTGGCCTGTGGCCTGTGGCCTGTGGCCTGTGGCCGGTGGCCTGTGGCCTGTGATCTTTGGCCCGTGGCCGGCGGCTACCGCAACGGCACGGCCACCCAGCGCGGACCGCCGACGGTGCTGACGGCCTCGATGCTGAAGGCGTGTTCGAACACCTGCATCAGCGCCTGGCGCAGTGCCGGGTCAGCCGGGGGGCCGTCGGCCTGCAAGCGGCCCCGTGCCATCACCAGCACGCGGTCGGCGGCCAGCGCCAAGGTCAGGTCGTGCAACACGGCCAGCACCGCCACGCCGTCGCGGGCACGGCCCGCCAGACTGCGCAGCAAAGCCCGCTGGTGAGGTGCGTCCAGGTGCGTGGTGGGTTCGTCCAGCAGCAACACGGGCGCCTCAACGGCCAGCGCGCGGGCCAGCAAGACACGCTGGCGTTCGCCGCCCGACAGTTCGTTGAGGCGGCGGGTGGCAAAGGGTGTGGCTTCGGTCTCGGCCAGCGCACGGTCCACGGCGGCTTCGTCGGCCGTGGTCGGCGCGCCAAACAGGCCGTGGCGTGGCAGGCGGCCCAGGCGCACCACATCACGGGCGGCGATGTCGCCTTCGGCTTCACCTTGCTGCGACAGCCAGGCCAGCGCGGCGGCGCGTTCACGCGGTGGCAGCGCGGCCATCGCTCGGCCTTGCAGCCACACCTGGCCGGCGTCGGGTTTTCGCAGGCCAGCCAGCAAGCTCAGCAGCGTGCTCTTGCCCGCGCCGTTGGGGCCCACGATGGCAGTCCACTGGCCGGCCTGAACGTCCAGCGACACGCCGTCCACCGCCCGGTGAACGCCCAGGCGCAGGCTCAGGCCTTCTGCTCGCAAGGCGGGGCCAGCCATCACCAGTTGCCGCGCCGGCGCAGCAGCACCAGCAGGTACATGCCGCCCAACACCGCCGTCAGCACACCCACCGGCAGTTCCTGCGGCACGATGACCGAGCGCGCCGCCACGTCGGCAGCCAACAGCAGCACCGCGCCGGCCAGTGACGACAGCAGCAGCAGCGGTGCGTGTGTCACCACCACCAGGCGGCGCACGATGTGTGGCGAGACCAGGCCCACGAAGGCCACCAGGCCGGCCTGCGCCACGGCCGTGCCGGTGGCCAGCGCCATCAGCACCACCAGCAGCAGACGCACTTTGTGCAAGTCCAGGCCCAGGCTGCTGGCACTGGCTTCGCCCAGGACCAGGGCGTCCAGCGCGCGCGCAAACCGCAGCGCCAGCGGCAGCACCAGGGCCAGCGCGCCGGCCAGCACGGCCGCACTGGTCCAGCCCAGGAATGATGTCGTGCCGAGCAGGAAGATCTGCTTGCCGCGCAAAGCCTCGGGCGAAATCAACGTCACCAGCTCGCTCACCGACGACAGCAGGATGCCCACCACCACCCCCGCCAGCAGCAGCACCAGCGGCCGCCCGGTGCCGCGGGCCAGCATCAGCGTCAGTGCCACGCCCACCACTGCACCGATGAACGCACCGCCCACCAGGCCCACGCGCAGCAGCAGGTCGGTCGTGGCCAGCCCGATGTGCTGGCCCAGGAGGCCACCCGCAGCCAGCACCAGCACCACACCCAGGCCGGCACCGGCCGCCGAGCCCAGCAGATAAGGGTCGGCCAGCGGGTTGCGGAACAGCCCCTGCGCGATGGCACCGGCCAGGCCCAGCAGCGCCCCGGTGAGCAGCGCGCCCAGTGTGCGCGGCGCGCGAATGGCCGACACCAGGTCCCATTCCTGCGCCCAGGCCAAAGACCAGCCTTCGCTGCCCGCCGCCAGGCCCAACACTGCCAGCAGGCTGGCCAGGATCAGCAGCCCGGCGGCCAGGCCCAGCGGCCCCAGCACACGACGTGCCGGTGGCCCGGTGGCGGGCTGAACAGTGGGTTGCACGGCGGGCTGCACGATCGGGTCAGCGCTTGTCCAGGCCAGACTCGGCGCCCAGACGCCCCAAGTCCACCAGGCAGTCGGCCAGGATGTCCGCCGCTTCGGCCAGGCGCGGGCCGGCGCGCACCAGCACGTCCCAGCGCTCGCTGTCGAAGCCGCAGTGGCGATGGTCACGCAGCGCACGCAAGTTGCTCCAGCCGGGGCGGCCAGGCATCTGGGCCACGGTGCGCGCGGTGGCCATGATCACGTCGGGCTGGGCCCGCACCACAAACTCGGGGTTGAGCTTGGGAAATGGCCCCAGCGCTGCGGGCACCACGTTGCCCATGCCCAGCCGCGCCAATGTTTCGCCGACGAACGACGACTCACTGGCGGCATAGGGCGCCGACGCCACCTCGAAGTACACCTTCTGCCCGCGCAGGCTGGCGGGCACACGCGCGGCAGCCGCGTGGATGCGTATCTGCATGGCCTGCCACAAGGCCGGGCCGGCCGGTGCATCACCCACCAGCCTGGCCACCTGAACGAGCACCCGCTCGGTGTCCCGCAGGCTCTTGGGTTCCAGCACCACCACGCGCAGGCCCAGCGCTTCCAGGCGGTCGATGGCGCGCGAAGCACCGGCGGCCAGCACCACGTCGGGTTTGATGGCCATGATGCGTTCGATCTGCGTGTCTTCCAGCCCACCCACCTGGGGCAGCGTGCGCACGCTGGGCGGCCAGTTCGAGAAGCGGTCGACACCCACCAGCCTTGCGCAGGCCTGCAGTGCGCAGACCGTTTCGGTCAACGACGGCAGCAGCGACACGATGCGCTGCGGTGCCGCCGGCAGCTCGATGCGCCGGCCACGGTCGTCTTCCACCGTGATGCCGGCGTGCACCGCACCCGCTGCGCCAACCAGGCACAGGCCGACGAGCAACAGCCCTGCAGCGGCCCGCTTCACTGGACGGTTCCCACAGGAGACACGCAACTGCCGTCCATCAGCGCAAGGCCATGCGCAGGGTCACAAACCCCTCGCGCCTCGGCTGGTTGTAGCCCAGCACCGTTTCGTAAGCCTTGTCGCCCACGTTGTTCAGCTTCAGGCCCAACTTCAGCTCGCGTGACAGCGCCCACTCGGCGCGCAGGTCCAGCGTGCCATAGCCGCCCAGGCGTGAGGTGTTCGCAGCGTCGTCAAAGCGGTGCGAAAACGCCGCCGCGGTGGCCCCTGCCGACCAGGCGCCCGCTTGCCAGTCGGCACCCAGCCGCAACGCTTGTTTGGCACGGCGCGCCAACTGCTTGCCGTAGTTGGCGTTGCCCACGGTGGCGTTTTTGGGGTCCGTTTGATCCAGCGACACACCCAGGTCCAGGCCCGCCCAGCGGCCTTCGTAGGCCAGCGTCACACCATCGATCTCCACCCGCGGCAGGTTCACCGGCGCGGGGCCGCTGCTGATGAAGCCGCGGTAGCGGTAGTCGTAGTAGGCGGCGCGAACGCTGTGTTCGCCAGCGGTCCAGCGCAGGCTGAGTTCCCCGTGCCGGCCTTCTTCGGGCAGCAGCTTCGGGTTTCCGAAGCCGGGGAAGTACAGCTGGTTGAAGCTGGGCAGCACCTGGCTGCTGCCGACACTCGCACCCAGACGCCAGGCCGGCGTGATGGCGTAGCCGTAGGCCAAGGCGCCCGTGGTGATGCCGCCAAACTGCGAGTTGCGGTCGTGCCGAACGCTGCCCTGCCAGGCATGGCCGGCATGGGCACCGCTCAGGCCCAGCGCCAGCCCGTCGATGTCGCGTTCGCTCACGGCAAAGGGCGCACCCGGCCGGCTGACCTTCTCGGTGGTGCGTTCCACCAGCGCCAGCGCTGTGCCCACGGGTGTGGCCACGGTGTTTTCCCAGCTCAACTGGCGGCTGCGCGTCTGGATCACGCCCAGCGCAGCAAAAGGGCTGGCACTGGCCAGCGTGTCGTAGGCGTCGGTGCTGTCGGACACGCTCAGACGTGTGCGCCAGCCTTCAAGTACCTTACCGCGCGCGGATAGCGCCACCAGTTTGTTGACTATCTCGGCACGTGCGTCCGCGCCCGGGCCGTCGTCGATGCGCGTCAGGCCGGTGGCTTGCAGGGTCAGCAGTTCCAGCCGCCAGTCGGCCAGCGGCTGCCAGCCCAGTCGCGCACTGCCACCGGTCTGGCGAAAGCCGTCGCGGTCGCCGTTGTAGCTGCCGAAGGGCGCTTTCGGGTTGCTGGCCGATTGGCCTTTGGTGTCGGTGTGCTGCACCTGCACGGCCGCGTCGAACACGCCATCGCCAAAGCCCACGCCGCCGGCCACTTGGCCGTAGCTGTTGGAGCCAGCAGTCAGCTTGGCATTGCCGCTGATGCCGGCCGCCGCCTGACGCAGGAAAATCTGGATCACGCCACCAAAGGCGCCGTTGCCGTACAACGAGGACATCGGCCCGCGCACGATCTCGATGCGGTCGATGGCTTCCAGCGGCAAGTTGTCCAGCGAAGGCGTGCCCACCGTGGCCGAACCCACGCGCACGCCGTCCACCATGAGCAAGGTGTGGCGCGATTCCAGCCCGCGGATAAAGAGCGAAGCCGTCTTGCCCAGGCCGCCGTTGCTTGCGAACTGTAGGCCCGATTGCTGTGACAGCAATTCAACCAACGTGCGGCCGGCCGCGCGGTCCAGTGCCGCACGGTCGATCAGCGTAACCTCGGCCACGACATCGCTGACACGGGCGAGGGTGCGCGTGGCGGTCACGGTGACCGGGTCCTGGGACCAGGCCGGCGCCGCAGCAGCCGCTGCCAGAAGTGAAACGGCAGCCGGCACGCAGGCATGGCGCAAGACGGAAGAACAAAAACGAAAAGGAAAACGGGAAAGGAAATTGAAACGGAAATGGTAGGGGAGGTGGATCATGGAAGCCCTCTGGCCGCACGCCCCGTGCGGCTCAAGCGAAAAGTCATCGCCGGGTTCGTGATCGTGCAGGCGCAGGGCGCAGGGCCGGGCACACAAGGCGCGGCCACTGCACATGCGCCGCCCTCCGCGACACCGGCACTCATCACACCAGGCCGGTATCCGGGCTTGCGAGTGCCGGCGGGTGTCGTTGAACACCTGCCGGAGGCGGACCGCGCCTTCCCGGGCCCTTTGAAAGGCCCAGTGGCTGTCATGCGGTTCGATCCTCGCTGACCGTTGCGGGGGCAGCGCCGGAATGGCAGTGGTTCTTCACCACCGCGCACCGGCTTCCCGTTTAACCCGCTGCCCTCGATCCGGGCCGCAGGCACCTTGTGCAAGCGGCGCGATGGTAACGCACCGCGCCTTGGCAAAGTCAGGGTCCACACGCCCTGCAAGCTCAGCCGACGCAGCAAGCCCGGCCGATATACTCACGCTTTACCAACACAGCACACGCGCGAGAGCCGCAGGTGCTGCATGAAATGACCAAGTTCGTGTTTGTCACCGGCGGCGTGGTGTCCTCTCTGGGCAAGGGCATCGCCGCCGCTTCGCTGGCGGCCATCCTCGAGTCGCGCGGCCTCAAGGTCACCCTCATCAAGCTGGACCCGTACCTCAACGTGGACCCGGGCACGATGAGCCCCTTTCAGCACGGCGAGGTCTTCGTCACCGACGACGGTGCCGAGACCGATCTCGACCTGGGCCACTACGAACGTTTCATCACCACCAAGATGAAGCGCAGCAACAACTTCACCACCGGCCAGATCTACAAGAGCGTGCTCGAAAAGGAGCGCCGCGGTGACTACCTGGGCAAGACCGTGCAGGTCATCCCGCATGTCACCGGCGAGATCCAGGAATTCATCAATCGCGGCGCGATGGATGTGGACGTGGCCATCGTCGAAATCGGCGGCACGGTGGGCGACATCGAGAGCCTGCCCTTCCTGGAAGCGGTGCGCCAGATGAGCCTGAAGCTCGGACCCACCAACAGCGCCTTCGTGCACCTGACCTATGTACCCTGGATCGCCGCCGCTGGCGAGTTGAAGACCAAGCCCACGCAGCACACGGTGCAGAAGATGCGCGAGATCGGCATCCAGCCCGACGTGCTGCTGTGCCGCGCCGACCGTGCCGTGCCCGACGAAGAGCGCGAGAAGATCAGCCTGTTCACCAACGTGCAGCCGCATGGCGTGATCAGCATGTGGGACGTCGACACCATCTACAAGGTGCCGCGCCTGCTGCACGAACAGGGCCTGGACGAGCTGATCTGCATGAAGCTGCAGTTGCTGACGCGCCCCGCCGACTTGAGACGCTGGGACCAGCTGGTGTACGAGGTCGAACACCCCGCCACCAAGGTGAAGATCGGCATGTGCGGCAAGTACACCGACCTGTCCGACAGCTACAAGTCGCTGAACGAAGCGCTGCGCCATGCCGGCATCCACAACCACGCCAAGGTCGAGATCGACTACATCGACGCCGAGTCGCTGACACCGGAAACGGCCGATCAGCTGGCGCGATTCGACGCCATCCTGGTGCCCGGTGGTTTTGGCAAACGCGGCATCGAAGGCAAGATCGTGGCGGCGCAGTACGCCCGCGAACACCGTGTGCCCTACCTGGGCATCTGCCTGGGCATGCAGGTGGCCACCATCGAATACGCGCGCCATGTCGCGGGCTTGTCGGGCGCCAACAGCACCGAATTCGAGCCCGACAGCGTTCACCCGGTGATCGCGCTCATCGAAGAGTGGAAAGACCGTGACGGCAGCATCCAGAAGCGCAACGCCAGCTCCGGCCTGGGCGGCACCATGCGGCTGGGCGCGCAGAGCTCTGACGTCAAGCCCGGCACTTTGGCGCACCAGATCTACGGGCCCGTGGTCACCGAACGCCACCGCCACCGCTACGAGGCGAACGTCAATTACCTGGACCAGCTGCAGGCCGCGGGCCTGGTGATCAGCGCGCTGACGCAGACCGAAAAGCTGACCGAAATCGTCGAACTGCCGCGCGAGCAGCACCCCTGGTTCATGGGCGTGCAGTTCCACCCCGAATTCAAGAGCACGCCCTGGGGTGGTCACCCGCTTTTCACCAGTTATGTGAAAGCCGCGCTGGACCAGAATGCGCGGCGTGCGGCCGAGCCGGTGAAGGCGGCGGCATGAGCCGGCGCACGGCCGCCCGAAGCCGGCTCACGCCCTTGGGGGGCGGGCGCGAAGCGACCTGGGGGCTCGCATGAAGCTGTGCGGATTTGATGTCGGCATCGACAAGCCCTTCTTCCTGATCAGCGGCCCGTGTGTCGTCGAAAGTGAACAGCTGCAGATGGACGTGGCCGGGCGGCTGCAGGAAATCACGCGTGAACTGGGCATTCCCTTCATCTTCAAGAGCAGCTACGACAAGGCCAACCGCAGCAGCGGCAGCACCTTCCGTGGCCCGGGCATGGAGCGCGGGCTGGAGATCCTGGCCAAGGTCAGGCGCGAGCTGAAGGTGCCCATCCTGACCGATGTGCACGACCAGTCGCAGATCGCTGCCGTCTCTGCCGTGGTGGACGTGTTGCAGACACCCGCCTTCCTGTGCCGCCAGACCGATTTCATCCGCGCCGTGGCCCAGAGCGGCCGGCCGGTGAACATCAAGAAGGGACAGTTCCTGGCGCCGCACGACATGAAAAACGTCATCGCCAAGGCGCGTGCGGCGGCCCAGGAAAAGGGCCTGCCCGAAGACAACTTCATGGCCTGCGAACGGGGCGCCAGCTTCGGCTACAACAACCTGGTGTCGGACATGCGCAGCCTGGCCATCATGCGCGAGACCGGTGCGCCGGTGGTCTTCGACGCCACGCACAGCGTGCAGCTGCCCGGCGGGCAGGGCACCAGCAGCGGCGGCCAGCGCGAGTTTGTGCCGGTGCTGTCACGCGCTGCGGTCGGTGTTGGCGTTGCGGGCCTCTTCATGGAAACCCATCCCGACCCTGCCAATGCCATGAGCGATGGCCCGAACGCCGTGCCTCTGAGGCACATGAAGGCGCTGCTGGAGCAGTTGCTGGCGCTGGACCGGGTGGTCAAGCAACAACCCCTGCTCGAAAACGACTTCAGCTGCTGAAAGAGACGCATGCCCGTCGCCTACCTCGTCGTCGAATCGCAGATCACCGACCCCGAAGCCTTCAAGGCCTACATGGCCGCTTCGCCTGCCGTGGCCAAGGCTTTCGGGGCTGAATACCTGGTGCGTGGCGGCCGCATGGCCGTGCTGGAAGGTGACTGGCAACCGCCACGCCTGACGGTGCTGCGCTACCCCAGTTTCGAAAGCGCCAAAGCCATGTACGACAGCCCGGGGTACGCGGCAGCGCGCGCGCTGCGCCACGGCGCCACGGCCTGCTTCAACATGGTGCTGGTCGAAGGCGTGGACGCGCCGGTCTGAACGACTGCGACTGCAGCACACAACAATTCAAGCAACCCCGAGGAACAAGAATGAGCGCCATCGTTGACATCGTGGGCCGGGAAATCCTGGACAGCCGCGGCAACCCCACCGTCGAATGCGACGTGCTGCTGGAAAGCGGCACCATGGGCCGCGCGGCCGTGCCTTCTGGCGCCAGCACCGGCAGCCGCGAAGCCATCGAGCTGCGCGACGGCGACACGAGCCGTTACCTGGGCAAGGGTGTGCTGAAGGCGGTGGAGCACATCAACACCGAGATCAGCGAATCGATCATGGGGCTGGATGCGTCGGAGCAAGCCTTCCTGGACAAGACCCTGATCGACCTGGACGGCACCGACAACAAGAGCCGCCTGGGCGCCAACGCCACCTTGGCCGTGAGCATGGCCGTGGCCCGCGCGGCGGCCGAAGAAAGTGGCTTGCCGCTGTACCGCTACTTCGGCGGCATGGGCCGCATGAGCCTGCCGGTGCCGATGATGAACGTCATCAATGGCGGCGCGCACGCCAACAACAACCTGGACCTGCAGGAGCTGATGATCATCCCGGTGGGCGCACCCACCTTTCGCGAAGCGCTGCGTTATGGCGCCGAAGTCTTCCACGCGCTGAAGAAGATCATCGACGCCAAGGGCATGCCCACCAGCGTGGGCGACGAAGGCGGTTTTGCGCCCAATGTGGCCAGCCATGAAGCGGCCATCCAGCTGATCCTGGAAGCCATCGACAAGGCCGGCTACACCGCGGGTGAGCAGATCGCGCTGGGCCTGGACTGCGCGGCCAGCGAGTTCTACAAGGATGGTAGATATCACCTGGAAGGCGAAGGCCTGCAGCTGACAGCCGCCGAGTGGACCGACATCCTGGCCACCTGGGTCGACAAGTACCCCATCATCAGCATTGAAGACGGCATGCATGAAGGCGACTGGGACGGCTGGAAGCACCTGAACACGCGCCTGGGCAAGAAGGTGCAGCTGGTGGGCGACGATCTGTTCGTCACCAATACGAAGATCCTGCAGCGCGGCATCGATGAAGGCGTGGCCAATTCGATCCTGATCAAGATCAACCAGATCGGCACGCTGACCGAAACCTTCTCGGCCATCGAGATGGCCAAGCGCGCGGGCTGGACCAACGTCATCAGCCACCGCAGCGGCGAAACCGAAGACAACACCATCGCCGACATCGCCGTGGGCAGCAACGCCGGGCAGATCAAGACCGGCAGCTTGAGCCGCAGCGACCGCATGGCCAAGTACAACCAGTTGCTGCGCATCGAAGAAGACATGGGCGACGTGGCCAGCTACCCGGGCCGCAGCGCTTTCTACAACTTGAAATGATGCCCCCGGGCTCGCTCACGCTCGCCTTCTCCCAAGGGGGCCGTCCGCTGACGGACCGGCCAAGCCGGTTCTGTGGCGGGAAGCTTGGTCGGACGCCCTTTTTCTGGTTTGGCACCGGCAGTGCATGCCGGCAGCTCGTGCCATGAAGTGGACCCCGCTCATCCTGGCCGCCCTGCTGGTGGTGGTGCAAGGCGACCTGTGGTTTGGCAAAGGCAACCTGCCCTACGTATGGGGGCTGCAGAAGCAGCTGGCGCAGCAGCAGCAGGCCAACGCGGCCGCGCGTGAGCGCAATGCGCGTGTGGTGGCCGAGGTCAGCGACCTCAAGGAAGGCCTGGAGATGGTCGAGGAAAAGGCGCGCTCCGAATTGGGCATGGTGCGGCCGGACGAGATCCTCGTCCAGGTCACCGCGGCCAAGAAGCCCTGAGCCCGTGATCGACGCGCTGCTGCAGGCCGCGCGCCCTGCGCTGGCGGCCGCCTTCACGCTGTGGGGCAGCCCTGTCACCTGGCTCGAGATCGTGGCCTTCGTGCTGGCGCTGTCGATGGTGTGGGCCAATCTGCGCGTGAATCCGGTGGCCTGGCCGTTGGCCATCGTGAGCTCACTGATGTATGCGCTGTTGTTTGCCGACAGCAAGCTGTATGGCGAAGCCGGATTGCAGTTTGTCTTCGTCACGCTGGCGCTGTGGGGCTGGTGGCAGTGGTTGCGTGGCACCACGGCTGCGGGCCAGTTGCTGCATGTCCGGCGCATGAGCTCGCGGGCCATCCTGCTGGCCCTGGTGGTCACCTTGTTGGCCTGGCCCGCGCTGGCGCTGCTGCTGGACCACACCACCGACAGCGACGTGCCCTGGTTCGACGCCCTGCCCACGGCAGCCAGCATCACCGGTCAGGTGCTGCTGGGCCGAAAGTTCGTCGAAAACTGGCCCGTGTGGCTGGCGGTCAACCTGGTCAGCGTGGCGCTGTTTGCCTACAAGGGGCTGTGGCTGACGGTGCTGCTGTACGCCATCTTTGCGCTGCTGTCGCTGGTGGGCTGGCGGACCTGGCAGCGGCTGGCGCAGCAGCAGGGGCTGCGCAATGCCTGAGGCCATCGGCATCGCCATCGTCGGTGCAGAGAGCACCGGCAAGACGACCTTGGCCCAGACGCTGGCCACACGCCTGGCGGCTGGCACCGGCCAGCGTGTGGCCTGGGTGCCCGAGGTTCTGCGCGAATGGTGCGAACACGCCGGCCGCACGCCGCAGGTGCAAGAGCAGGCGGCCATCCTGCGTGCCCAGCACGAACGCATCTCAGCGGCGGGCGCCGAACACGACATCGTCGTGTGCGACACCACGGCGCTGATGACGGCGGTCTACAGCCAACTGCTGTTTGCCGATCGCACGCTGCACGAACGGGCCGCGCAGTTGCACCGCCGCAGCGTGTCGGCCACCTTGCTGACGGCCATCGACCTGCCGTGGGTCAGCGACGGCCTGCAGCGCGACGGACCGCAGGTGCGCGAGCCCGTGGATGCGGCGCTGCGTGAACTGATGCAAGGGCAGGGCATCGCCTATGCGGTGGTGGGCGGTCAGGGCGAAGCGCGTGTATTGCAGGCGCTGGCCGCCGTCGCACCGCTGTTGCGCAACACGGGCCCGGACGGACCCCAGCAGACAGCGGGTAGCCAGAAGAAAGCGGGGCGTGCGCAGGGCCTGTTCACCGGCCTGGAGAGCGACACGGCCAACCGCCGCGCCTGGGCCTGCGAATGTTGCCTGCCCGACCAGGAACGCGCCTTGCGGCGCAGCCGGTCTCAGTAGATCAACACACCGGCGATCAACGCCAGCCCCAGCGCCAGGTTCACGCCCACCCATTGCCGGATGGCAGCCAGCGCCACGCCGCCGGCCGGCATGTCACCCGCCTGCACCGCACGGTCCAGCCGTCGGTACAGCACAAAGCGGATGTGGCCGAAGATGGCCATCATCAGCAAGCCCACCCCCGTCATCACGCCCCAGTCCAGCGGCATCGAAAAGCTGCCGCCCGACTGCACGGCCTGTTTGGCCACACGACCGATGATCCACAGCCCACTGGCCAGGATCAGGCCAGCCGCCCACAGCACCGCGGCGAAAAACCGGCCCAGCACCGCGTGCATCAGCTTCACCCGCTGCGGCGGCTCCAGCAGCGCCAGCGAGGGCCGCAGGAAAAAGTGCACAAAGGCCATGCCGCCCACCCACAAGACAACGGCCAGCACATGCACCGCCTTCAACAACATCAGCACCATCACTGCACCTCTTTCGGGCCCGGCGGCTGGTCGCGTTCAGGCGTGAACATCTCACCCACGTCGACGGCGTCGAAGCGGTACTGAAGGCCGCAGAACTCGCAGCCCACTTCAACTTCGCCGCGCTCGGCGATCAGGCTGTCGCTTTCTTCGCGGCCCAGGCCGCGCAGCATGCTGCGCACACGCTCACGCGAACAGGTGCAGGCAAATCGGGGTATGTCGGGCTCGAAGACACGCAAGGTCTCTTCCCAGAACAGACGGTGCAGGATCTGCTCGGGCGCCAGGGCCAGCAGTTCTTCGCGTGTCAGCGTGGCCGCCAGCATCGCGATGCGGTTGAAGGCCTCGCTGAGACCGATGTCGTCTTCGTTGCGGCGCGCCGCACCCCCTTGGAGATTGTGCGCACCTTCCACCGGCAGGCGCTGGATGAGCAGGCCCGCGGCCACCTCGTCGTTGGCGGCCAGCACCAGGCGTGTGTCCAGCTGTTCGGACTGCAGCATGTAGTGCTCCAGCACCTGCTGCACCTGCTGCAGCGGCTCGCGCTGGTCACCATGCAAAGGCACCACCCCTTGATATGGCTGCTGGCCCGGGAACTTGTCCTTGGGGTCCAGCGTGATGGCACAGCGGCCCTGGCCGTGCACGTTGAGCATGGCTTCCAGCTGCGCGCCGGCGGGCACCTCGCCCACCACCTTGGCCGTGGCGCGAAAGCCCAGGTCGGGCTGCACCTCCACCACGGCCAGCTTGACCGGGCCGTCGCCGAACACCTGCAGCACCAGTGCGCCATTGAACTTGATGTTGGCCTGCATCAGCACACCCGCAGCCGCCATTTCACCCAGCAGCACCCGCAGCTCTGGCGGGTGTTGGCCCACAGTGAGGCGGCGACGCAGGACCTCTTGCCAAGCGTCGCTGAGGCGCACCACCATGCCACGCACCGGCAGGCCTTCGAACAGGAACTTCTGCAAGACGCTCATGACAATCTTTTCAGCTGCGTGCGGTGGCGCTGCGCGTTGTCCACGTAATGCAAGGCACCGAACTGCATGCGGGCCACCTGCTCGGGCGAGAGTTCGCGCACCACCTTCGCCGGGCTGCCCAGAATCAGGCTGTTGTCCGGGAACTCCTGGCCCTCAGTGACCACGGCACCGGCGCCCACCAGGCAGTTCTTGCCGATCTTCGCGCCGTTCAGCACCACGGCCTGGATGCCGATCAACGAGCCTTCACCCACCGTGCAGCCGTGCAGCATGACCAAGTGACCCACCGTCACGTGGTCACCCAGCGTAAGCGGAAAACCCATGTCGGTGTGCAACACGCTGCCGTCCTGCACGTTGCTGCGTGCGCCCAGGGTGATCCAGTCGTTGTCGCCGCGCAGCACCGCGCCGTACCAGACGCTGCTGCCTTCGCCCATGCGCACGCGGCCGATGACCTGCGCGCTGTCGGCCACCCAGGCGGTGGGTGAAAGCTCCGGGGCGTCGTCCCCGATCTGGTAGATGGCCACGTTGGCTCCGGCCCGGTGAAGGCAAAGCCGATAATTCTAGAGATGGAGCTTCGATCAGCCGCATTGAAGGCCTTGCTGCTGGAAGACCCGGTGGCAAAGGCCGCCGCAGCGCGTGCGCTGCACCCGGCGTCGCGCGACACGGTCGACGCCGACGCAGCGCTGCATACCGAAGCTCCGTTGCCCGGTCGCACCGGTCGGCCACTGCTGGTTGCACCGTCGGCCGTGAAGACCCGCTCGCCCTTCACGTCCGAAGGCCGCGCCGCCTTGCTGCACGCGGTGGCGCACATCGAACTCAATGCCATCAACCTGGCGCTGGACGCGGTGTGGCGCTTTGCGGGCATGCCCGCCGCCTACTACCGCGACTGGCTTCGCGTGGCTTCCGAAGAAGCGCTGCACTTCACGCTGCTGCGCGAACACCTGACCACGCTGGGCCACGGCTATGGCGACTTCCCGGCCCATGACGGCTTGTGGGCCATGACCGAACGCACGGCCGGTGACATCACCGCACGCATGGCGCTGGTGCCGCGCACGCTGGAAGCACGCGGCCTGGACGCCACACCGCCCATGCAGGAACGCCTGCGCAAGGCCGGTGACTTGCAGGCCGTGGCCATCCTGGACGTGATCCTGCGCGACGAAGTGGGCCACGTCGCCATCGGCAACCACTGGTACCGCTTTTTGTGCCAGCGTGAGGGTCTGGACCCGGTGGCCCACTACGTCGTGCTGGCCGCACGCCACGGCGCACCCGTGCCGCGTCCACCTTTCAACCGGGTGGCGCGACGCGCGGCGGGCTTCACTGAGCAAGAGATCGACGCCTTGGACCCATGAACGTGCATGAACGTGCGCCAACGTCAGCGAAAAGTCGTCCGTGAAAGAAGGCACATGCTGCGCATACACTCGCTGCCATCGAGATTCCCCGGTCACACCTGCCATGACGCTGATTTCCACCCGCCGTTTCCTCCAGATTGCCGGCCTTGCCGCTGCCGGCCTGCTGCTCGCTGCCTGCGGCGGCTCTCCCTCGCAGGACCAACGCCCGACCACCGAGGCCGGGCGCAACCTTCGCGTCGCCGCCGCGGCGGAGCGCGGCGGGCAGTCGGAGGTCGCGCTGTCGATCTACGCCTCCGCCGCCGAGGCCAATCCGGCCGACCCGGAGATCGCCACGCGCTTCGCCGCCGCCCTGATGCAGGCCGGACAGCCGCAGCGGGCCCGCACGGCGCTGGCCGAGGCACGCCGGCGCAACCCGGGCAACGCCGCACTGCTGCAGGCCGAAGGCCGCGCGCTGCTGGAACTCGGCGAAGCCCCCGCGGCGCTGGCGCTGTTCGACCAGCATCTGCAATCGGCGCCGCGGGATGCACGCTCGCTGAACGGGCGGGGCATCGCGCTCGACCTGCTCGGCCGCCACGCGGATGCACGCATGGCCTATCG
>ENA-ORBV01004100-ORBV01004100.1-microbial-mat-metagenome-genome-assembly--contig:-NODE-4100-length-28389-cov-19.266389_pt1 | contig 28389 bp, 36 predicted proteins | sample MGYA00237777_ERZ505514 | MGnify/ENA primary metagenome ERZ505514 (study PRJEB26160, sample SAMN06269048) | microbial mat metagenome | isolation source: Oligotrophic lake microbial mat | place...
GGCATCCTCCGCCGCAGCCAGCACAGAGTCTGGCTGGCTCGGCAGACTCAATGAATGGCTTACGTCCGGATTAGGGCCGGTTTCGTTGCCTTGACATTGGCAAAGATGCTTTGATAACGTGTTGAAATTGTTTAATCTCTTGGCCATGTTAGGAGTCGTGATGCAGGTCAAAATCAATGGGAAAGCAGAAGAGATTTCAGGGGGAACGGTCCTCGATCTTCTCCAGGCCAAAAAGATTGAACCACAAATGGTTGCGGTCGAAGTCAATGACACTGTGTTGGACCGGAATCATCTCGCCACCACCAGCCTGAACGACGGCGACCGGGTTGAGTTCTTGTTTTATATGGGAGGTGGTCGGTGACGATGACTGCGCACAAAGACATTACCGAACTCATTGGACGGACTCCCCTCGTCCGTTTGAACCGGTTATCCCCTGTAGGCGGAGCGACGATCTATGGAAAAGTCGAGTTCTTTAATCCCGGCGGAAGCGTCAAGGATCGAATCTGCCTCAATATGATCAACGAGGCGGAACGACTGGGGGCATTAAAGCCTGGCGGCACCATCGTCGAACCGACCAGCGGAAACACCGGGATCGGATTGGCCCTCGTCGCCGCGGTCCGTGGCTATAAGCTGATTCTCGTGATGCCGGAAAGCATGAGCATGGAGCGGGCGAGCCTCTTGTCGTCCTATGGCGCACAACTCGTATTGACGCCGGCCTGGGAAGGCATGAAGGGTGCGATCCGCGAGGCGGAAAGTATCATCGCGCAGAATCCGTCGTATTTTATGCCGGATCAGTTTTCCAACCCGGCCAATCCGGCCATGCATAAAAAGACCACGGCGGTTGAGATTCTCGAGGCGCTCGACGGAACAATCGATGCGTTTGTGGCGGCAGTGGGCACAGGCGGCACCATTACCGGATGCGGGGAGCTGTTCAAGGAACGGAATCCCCTCGTGAAAGTGATTGCCGTTGAACCAGCCGGATCGCCGGTCTTATCCGGGGGAGAGCCAGGGCCCCATAAGATTCAGGGAATCGGCGCGGGGTTTGTCCCCAAAGTGTTAAACCGGGCCATTATCGATCGGGTGATGACCGTGACCGACGACGAGGCCTATCAAACGGCCAAGCAGCTCTCGAAAAAGGAAGGCCTCTTAGTGGGCATTTCCGCCGGGGCCAACGTGTTCGCCGCGCAGAAAGTGGCCCAGGAACTTGGGCCAGGCAAGAATGTGGTGACCATCCTCTGCGACACCGGCGAGCGGTATATCAGTATCGAGAAATACTTCAACATTTAAGGATGCTGAAAATGGCTTCCACCTTCGTTCTCGGCTCAAGAAAATCCTCAACGTACCCCCGAGGGTACGCCTCCGGTTTTCTCTCGCCTGCGGCCTCGTTGGCAAACCATTTTGAGCATCCTTTAGGACTCGCTATCTGATTGCCATGGAATTTACCGAAGATCAAATAAGCAGATATAGCCGGCATATTCTGTTGCCTGAGGTGGGCGGCAAGGGGCAAAAGAAGATCGCCAAGGCCAAGATTCTCCTAGTCGGCGCGGGAGGACTTGGTTCACCGGCAGCGCTCTATCTGGCCGCAGCCGGTGTCGGCACCATCGGCCTCATCGATAGCGATGTGGTGGACCTGACCAATCTTCAACGGCAAATCCTTCACCATACGTCGGACGTGGGCCGACCAAAAGTCGTCTCAGGCAAAGAGAAAATTCAGGCATTGAACCCCGACGTCCAGGTCTCGATGTACGAAGAGCGGCTGACAGCCGGCAATGCGCTGAAGATCATCGGCGACTACGACATGGTCATTGATGGGGTTGATAACTTTACGGCCAAGTTCTTGATCAACGACGCCTGTTTCTTCGCCGGAAAACCATTGGTCCACGGTGGCATCCTCCGCTTCGATGGGCGCGTGACGACCATTGTGCCGAAGCAGTCCGCCTGTTATCGTTGCATCTTCAAGACTCCGCCGCCGGCTGGACTGGTGGCCTCCTGTCAAGAGGCGGGCGTGATCGGCGTGTTAGCCGGCATCATCGGCACAATCCAAGCCACCGAGGCCTTGAAGCTCATTCTGGGAATCGGTCGTCCTCTCACAAACCGGTTCCTGGATTTCGATGCAAAGAAGACGCAGTTCAGAGAAATCAACGTGAAACGCAATCCCGACTGCGCACTGTGCGGCGCGCACCCGACGATTACCGAACTGTTCGACGACGGCGATCCATTTGCCGGCTGTGCCGTCCGGCCATAATTAATGACCCAGGAGCCTGTCCGACATTGACCTTTCTACTACGGCGAACGATCCGCGACCATCTGCGTCGTTCTCGGCCCGAAAAAATCCTCAACGTATTCCAGCGAATACGCCTCCGGTTTTTCCAGGCCTGCGGCCTCGCATCTGGCCGCACCTCCTTCGTCTCGTCACGAAGGCAATGTCGGACAGGCTCCTAGCAAGGTGGAATCGCCATGGCCACAATGAAAGCCCTAGTCTGTCGCGAGTGCGGAAAAGAATATCCGACGAAGGCGATCCATGTCTGCGAGATGTGTTTTGGCCCTCTCGAGGTCAAATACGACTACGAGGAAATCAAGAAGAACCTTTCCCGCAAGAAGATCCAGGACGGCCCCCACAGTATCTGGCGCTATGCCGATCTTCTGCCGGTGGAAGGGCCGACCTTCCTCGGCCCGCATGCCGGGATGACCCCGCTGGTGCGCGCCAAGAATCTCGGCGCCTACCTCGGATTGGACGAGCTCTACATTAAGAACGATACGGTCAATCATCCCACGCTCTCATTCAAAGATCGGGTCGTGGCCGTGGCCATCACTAGGGCTCGCGAATTGGGATTTGACACCATTGCCTGCGCCTCGACCGGCAATCTGGCCAATTCCGTCGCCGCCCATGCGGCGGCCGCAGGGATGCGCTCCTACGTGTTTATTCCAGGCGATCTGGAAGCCGCAAAGGTGCTCGGCAACTTGATCTATAAACCCAACGTGGTGGAGATCGAAGGCAACTACGATGATGTCAATCGGCTCTGCAGCGAAATTGCCGGCGAGCACGGCTGGGCGTTCGTCAACATCAATATCCGCCCCTACTATGCGGAAGGCTCGAAGACGCTGGCATTTGAAACCGTCGAGCAACTCGGCTGGCGCACACCCGATCAAGCCGTCATTCCCATGGCGTCAGGCTCCCTGCTGACAAAAATTTGGAAGGGCCTCCACGAAATGCAGTATGTGGGATTGATCGATGAGGTCAGGACCAAGATCAACGGGGCGCAGGCAGAAGGCTGCTCGCCGATTGCTACGGCCTTCAAGGCGGGGAGAGATTTCTTCAAACCGGTGAAACCCAAGACCATCGCCAAGTCCTTGGCCATCGGTAATCCAGCCGACGGATACTACGCCCTCAAAGCCACCGCTGAGAGCAAGGGGTCCATGGACATGGTGACCGACGACGAGGTCGTGGAAGGCATCAAACTGCTGGCGCAGACAGAAGGGATCTTCGCCGAAACAGCCGGTGGTGTCACCATCGGTGTGCTGCAAAAGCTGGTGAAAAACGGCACGATCAAGAAAGGCGATCTGACCGTGGCCTATATCACCGGGAACGGCTTAAAAACCCAAGAAGCGGTGATCGATGCCGTCGGACGGCCGGTCCGCATTCAGCCAAGCCTGGCCGCCTTTGAGAAAACATTTAAAATGGGCAAGAACGGTGGTGGTGACGCATGATTAAAGTTCGCATTCCAACTCCGCTCCGCCCCCTGACCAAGGGCCAGGGAGAAGTCGAAACGACAGCCGCGAGCGTGCTTGATATGATCGAGGCGCTCAATACCGCGCATCCCGGCATGAAAGATCGCCTCTGCGACGATACGGGTGAGCTTCGTCGGTTCGTGAATATTTACGTCAACGAAGAAGATATTCGATTCCTCAAGGGCAAAGAGACTTCGCTCAAGGACGGCGATGAAGTCTCGATCGTGCCCGCCATTGCGGGAGGCGCATCATGCCGAATGTGAAAGTGCATGTGCAGTTTCCAGAAGACAAGATCAAGGAACCGGTCATCTATCAGATCGGACATGAATATAAGGTCGTCACCAATGTCAGACGTGCCGACGTTCGTGAAACCACCGGATGGATGGATCTCGAACTGACCGGGGACAGCACGGAAATCGAACGGGCGATCGCCGGCCTTCGCAAAAAAGGCGTCGTGGTCGACCCGATCGAATTGAATGTCGTCGAATAACGGGAGTGGCATTCAGCCATCAGCTCTGAGAAATTCTTATGAGTGGAAGCTGACAGCTGATAGCTAACTGCTGAGAGCAGATCTAACTATGGAACTCACTGAACAACAAATTCAACGATATAGCCGGCAGATTATTCTGAGCGACGTCGGTGGCAAGGGCCAGATGAAGCTGAACAAGGCGAAAGTCTTGCTCATCGGCGCCGGTGGGCTCGGCTCGCCTGCCGGACTCTATCTCGCCGCCGCCGGCGTCGGTACCATTGGCCTGGTCGATGGCGATGTGGTCGATCTCTCGAACTTGCAACGGCAAATCCTGCACTCCACCGCCACGGTCGGCATGTCAAAAGTGGAGTCTGGCCGCAAAACCCTCTCGGCGATCAACCCGGAGATCGAGATCAAGACCTATCACCAGAACGTCGACAGCAACAATATTCTTTCACTCATCTCCCAGTACGACATGGTGCTGGACGGATCCGACAACTTTGCGACGCGTTTTCTCGTGAACGACGCCTGTTTCTTCGCCAAGAAGACGCTCATTTCTGCCAGCATGTTCCGCTTCGAAGGCCAACTCACGACGATTAAACCCCATGCCGGCTATCCCTGCTACCGCTGTCTCTACCCGGAGCCTCCGCCGGCAGGACTTGTACCGAATTGCCAAGAAGCCGGCGTCTTAGGGGCCCTCGCTGGAACGATGGGCATTCTTCAAGCGTCGGAAGCGATCAAAGAAATTCTCGGCATCGGCGAAACCCTGGCCGATCGCCTGCTGATCTATGATGCGCTAGACATGAAATTCAGAAAAGTCCGCCGCCCCAAGGACCCGGCCTGCCCGCTCTGCGGCGACAACCCGAAGATCAAGGATCTCAGCATGGACTATGTCGTCAGCTGCACGATTTAACGAAGCCAGGTCAAAAAGTCAAAAGTCATCAAGTCGTAAAGTCTTCGCAATGACCGTTCATATTGACATGTCTTGATGACTTTAGGACTTTCAGACTTTTAAACCCGATGACAACTTCTCTACTCATCCCTCAATCGATTCTCGACGATATGGTGGCCCACGCCAGGGAACTCGATCCCTACGAGTGTTGCGGGCTCCTAGCTGGAACTAACGGGGCCGTCACCCATGTCTATCGGATCAAAAATATCGTGGCACTTGAAGGAGCTGAGAAACTGTCGTCCTTTGACCCGGCAAAGGCCGCGCATTTGGAACGACTCTCGCCGGCTGAACGGGCCGAGATTGCCTTCGTGATGGACATGCAGGACTTTTCCGTTGCGAAGAAGGATATTCGACATAAAGGGCTCGACCTGCAAGTGGTCTACCACTCCCATCCCCACGACCCGGCGCGTCCTTCCATCACCGACATCAAGATCGCCACCGACTACGAGGAAATCTGGCCAAAAATCAACCTGCCCATCCCCGCCTATCTGATTATCTCCCTCATGGAAAAGTCGAAACCGGATATTCGTGGATACTGGATTACGGATGGGAATGTCACGCAAGCCCACATTACAACTCTCGCCTAGCAGGATGCTGAAAAAGCCGGCCAGCTTTGTTCTCGCATCGCTCAGAGACTCAACGTACCGCAAGGGTACGCCTCGCCTCCTCGCTCGCTGCGGCCTCGCTGGACGGACTTTTTGAGCATCCTGCGGGACTTACTCCTGTCATGGCATATACACCGGCCATCGAAATTCTCGCACGCCAACATTTTTCATAGCCCACTTGTAGCGTTCAGAAGACAGCCTTGCTCAATAATTTCCAGTTTGTTTCCCCTTGGCCTCAATGCGATAATGGCCGCCGGATTGTCTCGTGAAGAAAGAGGGCTAGTCATGGCATACATGCGTACGACCCTTCTCGCCGGCTTCTTCAGTCTCCTCCTTCTTGGTCTGATTGCGTCTCCCAGCATGGCCGAGGACAAAAGTTTCTACAGCCCCGTTATTCAGGTCGATAGGGAAAACCACCGCATCTTAATTTCCACGTTTGGGTCCGTGTTTTGGATCGACGTTCCGGACGTGGCCAAACCGCACATCGAGAAGCTTCCAGTAACAGGCCTCGTGGATTTCGTCGTCGAGATGAGAGGGAATGAGCAGCCGCCTCTACTCAAGACCTGGAAAGTCAAATCAGGCGAGACAAGCTGCACGTACTTCGATGGAAAAGCCTGCCGATAGCGCGAAGAAAAGAGCAGATGACGTATCCCTTATAGCCAATAGCAGGTATGGGAAAGACAGGACTTTTTGTTCGTGCTATACGCTATCCGTTCCTGTTCTCTGCCATTAGCCATTAGCCCTTATCCTCAACGAGCGAAAAGTTGCATGGCGATACAAGCAGCGCAGGAGTTTGATTTGCCATCAATGGCCTGCGTTATTACTGATGAAGCCGGCAAATAGTGTGTTCACGCCCTTCGACGTCGTTCAGGCCAGGATTGTCGAACCATGAACGGTAGCATACGCACTATTTGGTAGTCGGCTCAGTACTTCAGGGTTTCAGGCAAGATGAGACACCAGTCCGTTGTTCAGGGCATGATCGATACGCAGGGTACAGTGGTCAGTGCCCTGGCGCCAATACTCACGCCGCATGGGCGTTTACTGTTGGCGAGCGACGAGACTGATGCCTCGTTGCTTACGCCTGATCTTTCGCACCGGCTACAACAGTCATTTTCACGCGGCAGCGGGTACGGATTAATACAACTTGGCGCAGGAGAAGTCGGCATCGCCTTGCCACCGGTATACCGCTACTGGCGTGAGTTCGGCGCTCGTTATGTCACGGCAGTATGCACACTGTCGGGCGCTGCAGCTGATGTTGAGTCTGACAAATCCCCCGCCAACCAGGCGATTCCTCCGCCATCTACTGAGGAACTTGAAACCATCGCCGCCGCCGCGCCGCCGATGACCGGGGCGGAGTATCTGACAGCGTCCGTGCTGGGCTCGTTATGGCACGAGATCGATGCCGCATGGCAGGCTCAACTCATCGAGTCCGGCCTGACGATCCGAAATTTTCTCAAAGCTAAAAACCCCGCCTGGAATCTGGTCGGACGGGTGCATTTCAATCTCGCCGAAAACAGAAAAGACCCCGAAGCGCCGTTTGCGTTTCTCGCGACGTACACCACACGATTATCGGCACAGGCCAAGGCCCAGCATGTTCCGCTCGGACAGGCGCTGCAGGAGTATGCCGGCGCCGCCAACAAGGAGCGACTGCTGTCGCTGTTATTACCGGTGCAGCAGGCGGCGCAGCAGTGTCCCTGGCTCAAAACGATGGTGGCGGAGGGCGAAATTTTTCACCCGATGCGCTGGACCGAGGCAGAGGCGCTTCAGCTTCTCTCCGATGTCCCGCATCTCGAAACCGCCGGCGTGGTGCTGCGCGTGCCCGGCGCCTGGAAAACAGGCCGTCCGCCACGCCCCAAAGTAAGCGCCTCCGTAGGCAGCAACACACCGGGCGTATTGGGCAAAGATGCGCTGCTTGATTTTCAGATGGAAGTAACGCTCGATGGCGAACCGTTGACCGAAGATGAAATTTCAACATTACTTGCAGGATCTGACGGCCTTGTACTGGTGCGTGGTCGCTGGGTCGAAGTCGATCGGGGCAAACTCAACGGCATGTTGGCCCGCTTTCGACAAGCCGAAAACACAGCGGCGCAGGGCGGCTTCTCTTTTGCCGAGGCAATCCGCATGCTGGCCGGCGCACAGGTTGGACCAGACGACGCGCCTAGCGCCGACCCCGACTGGTCGAGCATCGTGGCGGGGCCATGGCTGGCCGAAACACTTGCCGGGCTACGCAGCCCGGAAGGACTGGCGCGCATCGAGCCGGGACGCACACTAAAGACAGAGCTTCGCCCCTATCAGAAGGCAGGGGTGCGCTGGCTGTATTTGCTGCACCGTCTTGGTTTGGGTGCTTGTCTTGCAGATGACATGGGCTTGGGCAAGACCATTCAGGTGCTGGCTCTGCTGCTGGTGTTGCGCGGGCAACGTCAACTCGGCATACAACCGCAGACGAGCCTCCTGGTCGCGCCGACATCGCTGCTGGCAAACTGGGCCGATGAGATCACACGCTTTGCGCCAGAGTTGAAAGCACTGGTGGCACATCCTTCGACGATGTCGGCAGCCGAATTGAAAGCGATCGATTAACCACAACTCGCAGACGTCGATTTGGTCATCACCAGGGGCACGATGCTGCGCCTGCCCTGGGTGGCCGACACCCACTGGCATCTGGCGATTTTGGACGAAGCGCAAGCGATCAAGAACCCCGATACGAAACAGGCACGCGCCGTCAAAAAACTCAACACCAGGACGCACATCGCGCTGACGGGCACACCCGTCGAAAACCGACTCACAGATGTGTGGTCGATTTTCGATTTCATCAACCCCGGCCTGCTCGGTACGAGCAAGGAATTTGCCCGTTTCACCAAACGCTTAGCCGAGCGCCCCCATCACCCCTACGCGCCCTTACGTGAACTGCTACGCCCATACATCTTGCGACGTTTGAAGACCGACAAGTCGGTCATCGCCGATCTTCCCGAGAAGACCGAATTGAAGGCGTTCTGCCGTTTGAGCCAGAAACAGGCCGCGCTCTACCGACAAGCGGTGGAGGACCTCGCCGCACAATTAGAACAGGCCGAAGGCATCGCACGCAGAGGCACCATCCTGGCGTTTCTGATGCGCTTCAAGCAAATCTGTAATCATCCGTCGCAGTGGTTGGGCGATGGGGCCTGGCAAGAGGCCGATAGCGGAAAATTTTCGAGGCTGCGTGAAATTGCCGAAGTCATCGCTGCCCGGCAGGAGAAAGTGCTGGTGTTCACGCAATTTCGTGAGACGACCGGGCCTCTCGCCGGTTTTTTGGGGTCAGTGTTCGGGCGTCCCGGTGTGGTGCTGCACGGAGGAACGCCGGTCAAGAATCGCAGGCAACTGGTGCGGCAGTTTCAGGAAGACGAGCGAGTTCCGTTCTTTGTGCTTTCGCTCAAAGCGGGCGGCGCGGGGCTGAACCTGACCGCCGCGACACACGTCGTCCACTTCGACCGCTGGTGGAATCCCGCAGTGGAAAATCAGGCCACCGACCGCGCATTTCGCATCGGCCAGCGTCAACATGTCATGGTGCATAAATTTGTCTGTCGCGGCACGATGGAAGAAAAAATCGATGCGCTGATCGAATCCAAACAACAACTCTCGAAAGATGTATTGGAAGGCGGCGCCGAAATGCTGCTCACGGAAATGAAGGACGACGAACTGCTCAAGCTCGTCGCGCTCGATGTTCACGCTGCCTTACAGGAGGAATAGCCGATATGTTTCATGAGTGGAAACCTTACGTACCCGTCGCCGAGCGCAAAGGCAAAGCTGAACGCGAAATTGCCACATCGCAGAAAAAGGGCAAGGCGATGACACCCGTCGTCATCGCCGGTCGCACCATCGCCACGACGTTCTGGGGCAAGGCCTGGTGCCAAAACATCGAACGCTATAGCGATTACGCCAATCGCTTGCCACGCGGGCGCAGTTATGTTCGTAACCGCGCTGTGCTCGACCTGCACATTGCCGACGGCGTGGTCAAGGCGCTGGTGATGGGCTCACGGCGTTATCAGGTCGAAGTCAAGGTCACGGCGGTGCCGCAGGCGCACTGGAACGCCGTCTGCAAAGATTGTTCTGGCGCAATCGATTCACTGATCGAATTGTTACAGGGGCGCTTCTCCAACCACGTCATGGAGCGTATCTGCCGGCCCGGCGCCGGCCTGTTTCCCGTACCCAAAGATATCGCCTTCACCTGCTCCTGCCCGGACTGGGCATCCATGTGCAAACACGTCGCGGCGGTACTCTACGGCATCGGCGCGCGTCTCGACGAACAACCACAACTGCTGTTCACGCTCCGCAAAGTGGACGAAAAAGACCTTATCGCCAAAGCCGGGAAAGGCTTGCCCCTGTCGAGTCACGCACCCAAAACCGGCAGGGCACTCAAAGACACGGAATTGGCCGATGTCTTCGGCATCGAGATGGCGGAAGCAAGTGCGCCCATTACAAAGAAGGCCGCACGCAAGATCAGGCAAAAGCCCACGCCCACACCTGTGAAAAAAACACCGAGGCAAGTAAGCCGAGGTAGTTCCAATGCGCGATAGAAAGGAAAAATGGAAGAGCTCGACCAGCAGACGATTGTTCATCACAAGACCGACCGAGCGGATTTCTTGCAACCGGAACAGCTTGGACAGGATATTTTTTTGCAGCGCTGGCGCAGTGCAAAGTCAAGCAATAACCCCACCTGTGATTGCACCAGTGTTTCGAACCCTCAACCTACTGTTAGGGACAGGCACCGCCGCAGGCGGCGGAGCCTGTCCCCTTGGCCTCCGCGCGCTGGTCTCGTGACACGACTCAGAGCTATCGCAACGAACCATCATGAATACTGCGGGCTAAGAACCAGTCCATTGTCAGCCATAGGGATGCTGGACCCTCCCACGCCGTCGTCCCATACCTGCGCGATAACTCCACCTCAGGTCTTGCCTGACCATTCTGACCGCTTGAGACTGTGCAAATTATGCGCTATATTATCCGTATGATTTATCACAATGAGGTGCACAATGGCAGTCGCGTACAAGAAAGATGAAATTCTCAGCGCTTCCAGAATGGCGCGTTCCTTTGGACAGGTGCTGGCCGATCTGAGCGGTAAACGCCGCAGCCGCGTGGCGGTCGTCAAGAACAACCACTTGGAGGCAGTTCTTCTCCCTATTGAGGACTACGAAACGATGGCGGAAGCCCTAGCCCTTCTGGAACATCTTGAGATCTATCGTCTCGTGGAGGAGCGGAAAGGCAAGAAACGTCGCAAAACCATCAGCCTTCACGCTTTGTTGAAGGAACAACGCCTTGCCGTATAGCGTTACCCTCACGGCGGACGCTGCCGACGACTTTCGACACCTCGATGGTTCCCTGAAAAAACCGGTCGCGAAGCAGCTCAAGAAGCTCGAAACCTCTCCCCTCCTCGGCGAGCACTTGGGAAATACGGCAGGTCTCGACCTCACAGGCTATTACAAGCTCTATGCTGCAAAGAAAGGAGTCAGAATCGTCTACCGCGTTATCGAACTGGAAGTGATTGTGGAAGTAGTGGCGATCGGGAAGCGTGAGGACCTTGCCGTCTACCAAACCTTGCTCAAGCGAATCCGCTCAACATCCTAGCCACGCCTCCGCGAGGCTTGGCGATCCCCATCCGTCGTGACGATGCGTTGGCAGACATGGCCGCACGCTGGCGCCGTGGTCGATCGCGTGAGGGAATTCAATTCGCACTGGACAAGCCATGGCGTCAAACCTCTTCTCGAATAAGTCGCTGTCCCCTTTTCTTTCCTCCTGGTGCCCCGCCTTTCGGCGTTGGGGTGCCTCAGTAGCCTCGCCTGCCTCGGGCAGGCTTTGCCCTCTGCTGACTTCTCCCGGCCGGTCGAAACCGGTTACCCGGCTCCCAGTCCTTGCGGACAACCGAAAGATCTCCCAGAGTAAGACACAGAACGTTTCGCTCACAGCCACCGGATTTATAAAGCACACCCCTCTGCGGATGGAGGGACTTCGCGGTCACGTGCCCGCTCGTCTCGAGTGTGCCACACCTCGTATCCGGTTCCTGTTCGTCGCCCCGCGCATTTGGATTGGACTTCCTCAGGACCCGATCTCGCGATGACGTCCTTGCCCCTCTCCTAGTCTTCGGCTCCGCAAACACTGGCACGGGGACTTTTATCCCCCTCGCTCTATGTCATGCATGGCACAATGCTCCGGTTCAGCGGCGGCGCGTAGCGCCGTCCGCTGCAACCGGTTGTTAGGCATCACCGTTCCGTCGGTCACTCGAAGACAGCGCTCGATACCCCGAGCACGAGCACGAAGAACCGCATTATCAGTGCAAGAATTCGCGCGCCGTCTCGCACCGAGTTCTTGCCCGCACCACCGTTCGTTTCTTCGGGTCCGACAAGTCGATACGCCAAGAGTCGACGTAGTACCGCTGAACCACCGAGTCGAACTCACGCCGTCGTGTGAACACTCTAGGAGACCAGCACGTCCCCCAGTATTGGTCATCGCCCCGGCGTTCATACGCAGCTAGCCCGCATTATTCATGACCGTTCGTCGGTAGAGTCGAGATGTGGCGCGGTGCGTAGGCGGAGCTTCCCCGGTGACCGGCCCTTTCGGTTGCCGGTGCCTCAACAGCGCCGCTAGACCCGTTTCCACATCCCGCTCATCGAACCGGACGTGCGGTTTTCCCGCATCCGGCTCTCGGACGAGGGTCACACCGAAGCATGCGCAGCCGACCCCAGATGGAAGCGCCGAAGGTGGAAGACCCCCAACTCCCCGAAGATCCGCTCCGAGGGATCGCGCCTCGTCCCGCGCGTCGGGACCTGGTGTCGTCGCCGCAAAAAGTGCCGCACCCGCTGCGCGACAGACTGATCCACCGCCCGGTACGCCATCAGCCGCGTCCCAGAGGAGAAGTAGGCCGCCCACCCCCGCAACACGGGGTTGAGCTGCATGACCACGTCCTCCCAGGGTGCCTGATTGCCCGAGCCCAGGATCTGTCGGATGCGACCCTTGATCCGTTGCACCGCCTTCGTGGCAGGGGCAGCCCCAAGATACCCATGGCCATCTTTGCGATAGACCATCGGGCCCAAGGTATACCCCAGAAACGTGAACGGCTCATGCCGCCCGTTGCACAGGCGCGTCTTCTGCTCGTTCAACGTCAGCCCCATCTGATGGAACCACTGCCGGGTCTGCGCCAGGATCTCGGCGGCCCCATGCCGACACCGCACCACGAAATCATCGGCGTAGTTGACGAGCCGCGCCCCATAGCGCCGGTCCAACCCGGCGTGGCGGAACGCTTGCAGGTAACGGTTCATGTAGAGATTCGCGAGCAACGGCGAGATCACTCCGCCTTGCGGGATGCCCCGCGTCGCCCGCTTGCCCCCCGTGTACCGCCATCCGCCGCGCCCCGTCCGCTCGGCCACCGGCGCGTTCAGCCATTGCTTCAGCAGCCGGAGCAATTTCCGGTCGCTGATCCGGCGGGCCAGGGCCTGTATCAAGGCCGTATGCGGGATCGTGTCGAAGTACTGGACACATCCGCATCGACGACCTGGGTCTGTCCGGCACACAGCGCCCGGTGTGCCGTCTCGACCGCGTCCCGCGCACTGCGCCCCGGACGATCGCCATAGGCCGTGGGTTCCATGTCCCCCTCGAAGATCGGTTGCAGGATCAACAGGACGGCCGTCTGCACCACCCGGTCCCGAATCGTTGGGATGCCGAGTGGCCGTTCCCCGCCGGCGGGTTTCGGAATCATGACCCGTCGCACGGGCTGCGGGCGGTAGCTCTCCGTCCGCAGGGCGGCCTGCACGGCGGCCAGCCATCGCTCCCGCCCCGCTGCCTCGATGGTCTCGAACGTCTCCCCGACCACGCCCGCTGCACCCATGCGTTGTTTGGCCAGGGCATAGGCATGGGCGAGGAGGTCCGCCCGATAGACCTTGTCGTACAGTAGGTAGAACCGATAGGCTGGCGCCTGCTTGGCTGTGGTGCCGAGCGCCTCTTGGAGTCGCCGGATCCTGTCCGGAGTGGCCAGGCGCACGCCAATCTCCTGATCCGTCTCTCGTTGAGGCACACCTCGAACCAGGGCTCCTTCCCTCCCCGCCGGTTGTGCTGTCCGTCGGGTGCAAACGGTACGATGAGCCCCTCCGACTTCCCCTGCGGCTCCACCCTCTCGATGGAGCGAGGCGCACGCCTCGCCGCGTGGGATCTCCCGTGTTGCCCTGTGTGCTGTGCTGACGTGCCACGCCCCTTACCCCGGCGAGGAAACCTGCGCTCGTTGGTCGGTTGCTCCCGCAGACTCCAGCGGCCTTCCCGGTTATTCAGGCCGGTCGGCCCTCGCGACTTCACGTTCGAGGCCTGCTCAGGCTTCACACATGTTGCGGCCCGTCCGCTCGCTGACCCACCCGAAGCGGGCCTCTGTCCCAAGAGCTTCGACCAGTCGGTTACCCTGCTGGCCGTCTCGGTAGCTACTGGGGTGTCCCGACAACTCCCCAGACAGGACTTGCACCTGTGAGACACACAGCGCCTTTTCACGGCGCACTAAATAATGCGGGCTAGCAATGTTTTGGCGGATCCGCGTAAGAGCTGTATCTGTCGACTTCAGTCCGTATAACCGGCCAGAAATTCTATGGAACAATACGCCATACTTGACGCTCGTTCAATGAGTTGGGTCCAATCGACCATGTATCACGGGTTCTTATGCGGATTGGCGTAACACCCTTTCCTGGAAGGGCTCACATACCGTACAGCAGACTGCGGATACCTGCTTTGTTTTGTCTCCACGGTGGTCGAGCGGTAGAACCTTGCACTCACAAAAAGAATGTTCCTTCCTGATCAGTTCGCCACAACTTCTTTCTCCCGCAGTTGTTTGTCCAACACAAATGTTCCAAACGGAATAATAGACGCAACAAATGCGTAGAGTGAAAACAACAACGACCATCGATGCCGAAAATGTACCACGGCCAACAGACCGACATAGAGCATAAATAATCCTCCGTGTATTGACCCCACGACTCTCACGACCTCCGGCATGCCCATGAAATACTTCATCGGCATCGCAATGCCTAACAAGGTGAGAAATGAAATCCCTTCGGCTAACGCGATCATTCTAAACATTCTAATTAGGCTCATAGGTACTCTTCTTCCTTCTTCCTCATCAAATATCAAATCCAAGCGGTCACCCAGGAAAATCCAGAATGTCCCACCTTTGTTTTCCCATGCCTGGTTATGCCCCAACCCGCATCAAAGTACAGGGCTGCAGACGGCCAAGTACTTGCTCCAGGTTGTGAACGAGTGGCAGGAGTGCGGCGAATTCGTTTGAATGGGCTTCCACTACAATGACTGCTATCGGGAGGTTTGCCACGTTCTGCTGGTAAGGGAGGCTCTTGTCGACAGTGAGAAATGCGTCAAACTCCTTGGCCGCAAGAACCAAGAGAGCGCCGTTCTTTGCTCCTCCCCAGCCCATTTCAACTACGGTTTGAACCGAGTGACTTGGCAAAGACCGCCGAAGGCGAACCGGGACAGACTCGTCAAGAAGCAATCGCATCTGCGAACAGCCTGCTCTTTGCGTCCTCGATAACGGCTACGGCAGCTTCTCGAGACACAGAGGGAAAGTCCTGCAGGAACTCCTCAAGCGAGGAGGTTCCTTCAAGGTAGTCGAAAAGGTTTTGCACGGGGACACGTGTGCCCTTGAAACACAATGTGCCACTCATGACCTCAGGATCACGGCTCATGTATCGAGCATCCATAGGCGCCTCCATGGGGAGAAGCTTACCACAGGGGATGAGATAGGGTCACTGACCTCTGCCGCCACCGGCAAAGAAAAGAGCATATGGCGTATGGCCGATAGCGGGTGCAGAAGAAGCAGAACTTTTGTTGACCATGCTATCAGCTCCTGTTTCCTGCCATTATCCATACGCTCTTATCCCCAACGAGCCACGCTTCACCGAGGAATCAGTCGAGTTTCGACAAGCGGGAAGACGGGGCCCGCTGCAAACGCTCAGTACTACGGCCAGCCAAACATTCGTCAGCACGCCACGAGCGATAGCCAGGTTCGCTGCAGCGCTGGTTCGGCTCTTCATTTATCGACACGCTCAAGATGCGAAAGATGTAGAACAATATCGTCACCATTCGGACCAAGCTCGACGAAATAGAATGGCTCGGGGTCGATACACTCCAAGGAAATCACAGCAGCAAACCGTCCCTTCTTGGCGCCTTCTTTCACACAGACGGAATCGTTTACGACAAGTGGTAACCTCTCTGTGCGAACTCCAACATAGAATGCTTCTCGCTCTGCTCTGAGATAGTCCGCTGGGTTCAGATGCTGTGTCATGCGAGAGGGACCTCTTTTGCTAAATTAATTGTCATATGCCACAAGTGCCCCGTCAATGCGACACAGACAGCATACTCAAAAATGTGTTCGCTCTTACCGGAGACTAGCACTATGAGGATGTTCAAAAGACCGTCCAGCAAGGCCGCACCGAGCGAGAGCCCGAGACATACTGTTTCAGTGCGTTGAGGGTTTGCGGATACGAAAGGGGTCGGGAGTCTTAATTCTTGAAGACCAGATAAACAAAGGCTCCCGACCCCTTTTATTGTCATTGCAGCTCGCTAAGGATTTGTGCCGGCGTCGCTTAACCCGCACTATCACGAGCAACTCTGCTGCAATCGCGGATTCACTGCTGCGACGCGCTTTCGGCTGGCACTCTCGCAGCTCTACGCACCCGTCTCACAATGCGACTGCCCAATTTCGCGATGAATGGTCATGAGTAATGCGGGTTAAGATGGCTGCGTTGCACCGGGGGTTCCTGTCTTTATCACGGACGCGTGCGCAATCCGCACCAGCTCCTCTGCGATACCCTCGGGGGAACCCACAAAATCTATATTCCCGCTTTCTATAGCACTCTCAGGCATATCCGGCTCTTTGGCTGTCTCTGGCGACTGTGCGATGGTAATGCCGCCGACTTGCTTAATACTGCTCAGTGCTGCGGCTCCATCCCCATCTAAACCAGAGACAATGACCGCGACCAGTTTTCCGTCCCAGTGACGCACCAAGGAACATAAGAACACGGTAATCACGTCAGGCCATCCTCGGGGCTTCGATATCGGCTTGAGACGGAACTCTCCATTACTGACGTGTAAGTCGCGATTTGCCGGGATGATGAATACGTGGTTGGGCTGAATGTCTAAGCGTTCCGTGATCAGCTCAACCGGCATGGTTGTATAGTGTGGAAGAATCTCATGGAGCTTTGTGGGCAGTATGGTGATGTGGTTCACAATAACGATCGCAACCCCCATATCAGCCGGCAGATGTGTGAGCAACCGGATATAGGCGTCGAGGCCACCGGCCGAGCCGCCCACGCAAATGACAGGAAAGTCTTTTGCCGAAAAGTTCTTCGTGATCAGCATGCTTCCACCCATTTCTGAGAGACGCCAAGATCGACACACCTCAGACGCAGCCCGATTCGCGCATGAGTGAGGGGTTTCCCCATGGAGGTCGATGCAAGTGGTGTTCTCGGTTGTGTGAACGGAATGCCTGTCTTCATATGGGTACAGTGCGGTCGTCGCCTTTTAGCAGGCTGTGGAAAAACTCGATCTATGCACAAAATGCCGTTGGAGTCTTCCATTTGGTGTCGATGTCATAATAGTCTCAGGATGCTCAAAAAGGCCATGTTTTCTCACCCACCCAACCCCGGCGAGCGAAGAAGCGAAGAGGTACGACCGCACTTCATGTGGGCTGTTCGCCCGTGCAATGAATCTTGGCGAACGGATAAGCCCCTCTCGTGCTTCCGACCTCCGAGAATCTCACTGGTACGTTGAGCCTCTGGGTGATGCGACCTGCCTGCGCGAAGCGCTTCGGCGAAGGCAGGGAACGCCGCGGGCGGACTGTTTCAGCATCCTGCTAGCGGCTTGTGATGCGGATGGAAAGAGGAAATGGGAAGACGCTACTTGCTGGCACCTGCCGCAAAGTTCTTGTCGCCGGCTCATGTCTCAGTCATGACCTCGGTGTTGCAGGTTTCGAAAAGATTAGGGGGCCGCTTTGTTTTGTCTCCAAGGTGGTCGAACGGTAGAACCTTGCACTCACAAAAAGAATGTTCCTCCCTGATCAGTTCGCCACCACTTCTTTCTCACGGAGTTGTTTGTCCAAGACAAATGTTCCAAACGGAATAATAGACGCAACGAATGCATACAATGAAAACATGAACGACCATCGTTGTCTAACGTGTATTACGGCCAACAGGCCGACATAGAGCAGAAACAATCCTCCGTGTATTGACCCGACGACTCTCACGACCTCCGGCATGCCCATGAAATACTTCATCGGCATCGCAATGCCTAACAAGGTGAGAAACGAAATCCCCTCGGCTAACGCGATCATTCGAAACACTCTAATCTGGCTCATAGGTACTCTTCTTCCTTCTTCCTCATCACAGATAAAATCCGGCAACGGCTAATGAGTGTGATCCCGTAGTCCGCCCCTTTGAGTTGTACATCGAATGGAGATAGCGCGGTGGATAGGCTGATCACCAGTGCCTGGGGTGGGTTCGGAGATGGCAGTCAATGGTGTATCGGGATCAGCGCGCTAGTCGCAGATCCCACTCTTGGATGATCGGACCGAGTTGTCCCTTGGTGTCGGCGGTCGGCATCAGTGTGTAGCTCGCGTTCAAACGTGCCGCATCAGAAAATGGCAACTGTGTCTCGTCCTGCATCCCAGGGGTACCGGTGCCAATGTACAGGCTTACCCCTTGTTTCTTCTTGTACGCGCCCGAGCGTGAATGCATGCAGTTGAACGCAACCTCCTTGGTAGATAACAACGTAATCGATAGCGCGTGTTTCTTGCCCTTCAAGTCAACGTTGAGAACGCCTGTCGGCATCATGGGGACCTCGATTGGAGCGGCAAGCGAACAGGTCCAGCTTCTGAACTTGCCGTCCGAGTCCTCAAATTTTTCCTTGAAGGATTCGTCCCATTGCGAGAGCAAGACGGTTGCGGTCGGCGCTTCGCCAGAAAAAAACTCGGCAGTGGCGGATCTGCTGTCACGTTGGGTAACCGGCAGGCTGACCTTCACGCTCGCGCGATAACTTACTTGAGGATCGATATGGGTTCCCGACACAGTGATGGTGCCGGAGTATGCGCCAAACTTGCTCGACTCTGCCTGCACAAAGCCCGAACTGCAGGCCCACGCCACAGCTGTCATCACCATCACATGCGCCAGGAATGCCTTACCAGGCGATTTGATGATGTGGCATTGACGGCGACCAAACCATTGGTTCATGGCCTCTCCTCCAACATATCGAATTGCGATGCTGGACATATACCAGCATGCTTATGCGCCAATCTGCTCACAGAAACCCCAGGCGTACTGTTTCAGCACATTGGGTTTGAGCGATGCGAGATCGACGCTTGGTGCAAGGCTCGTCCCTGGGCAAAGAGGCTGTCTTGGCAGACTCAGGGTGGGTGGGTGAAGTAGCTGCCAGGGGTGGGCGGGTGAGAAGAGAGGTTTTTTCAACATCCTCACTCCCCGCTACCAGCCATGTCGTCGATGAGCGGCCGATTGATGTCGGTGCACCCGAAGCAGATGGTATCAAAGAGGGTCTCGGCATCGGCGACAAAGTTCTTCTCGTCGGTGAGTTTATCGGCCATGACCTGAGCGTAACAAGTATCACAGAGCATCATGAGTCCACGCGCTACGCCTACAGTTTTCCTCCCTATGCTCTTAGACATAGTGACCTACACCGACCCTTTCTGCCTCGCCAGCCAAAAATCTTCCGCTTCGAGGTCGATCCCGCACACGGCGCATTCGTAGATCTTCTCACCAGCCGGAAGCTGGATTTCCGTCCGATCGATGCGCCCACGGCAGACATGATAGAACCGCCCGCGCGCATCCTCGTCATCTAACGGATCGCTTTCATATATCAGCACCATCGGCCTACGCTCCTTACAAAGTTGGCTTAGTATACTGGCAGGCAAGATCGATCCGCAACGGCCACACTTCCCGTAACTTGCGGGCTACGTGGGAACTACCTTGCACGTCTGAGATTCAAATGTTACACGTTTGAGCCAACGGCCCACAGCCTTGCAGGATGCTCAAAAAGCCCGTCCAGCAAGGCCGCAGCGAGTGAAGACCGGAGGCGTACCCTCTGGGGTACGTTGAGGATCTGAACGATGCGAGAACGCTGCTGGCGGGCTTTTTCAGCATCCTGCAGCTAAACTTGGAATTGGGCGTCATAGAGCCGTGCATACACCCCCTCACGCCCAATCAATGTCTCATGCGTTCCGTCTTCGACCACACGACCATGATCCACGACAATGATGCGATCGACACCGTGAATAGTGGAGAGGCGATGGGCAATGATGATCGTGGTCCGCCCTTTTGTGAGATCGTCCAGCGCCTCACGAATCTTGACCTCGGTCTCGGTGTCGATATTGGATGTGGCCTCATCGAACATGACGATCGGAGGGTCCTTCAGAATCACACGGGCGATCGAGACGCGTTGCCGCTGCCCGACGGACAACTTGACGCCGCGCTCCCCGATCCAGGTGTCGTACCCCTCCGGAAGCGCCATGATGAAGTCATGCGCCCGGGCCACCTTGGCCGCTGCCTCGACCTCGTCCTGCCCAGCCATCAGATCACCGTACAGAATATTTTCTCTCACCGTGCCGTTGAACAAGAATGGTTCTTGCTGAACCAGTCCGATCTGGCTTCGAAGAAACGCTATGGGCAGCTCGCGAATATCGTACCCGTCGATCGTGATGGCCCCCTGCGTGACATCGTAAAACCGCATCAGCAATTTCAGCGTGGTGCTCTTTCCCGCTCCACTCGGACCGACGAGCGCGATGCGCTCCCCTGCTTGGACGGCTATCACAACGTCGGTCAAGATCGGCGCATCGGCTCGATAATGAAATCCGACATGATGAAAGGCGACCTCTCCACGCAATCGAGGGACCGGTGCATGAGCGTTCGGACGATCCTTGACCTCTGGAACAAGATCGAGCACTTCGAACACTCGCTCGCTTGCGGCCAAGGCATGTTGCAACATGTGATTGACGGAGTGAATCTGATTGATCGGGACATAGAAGAGTGCGAGGTACGAGATGAACATCACAAGCTCGCCCACGGAAAGACGATGCTCTAACACTTCAGTGGTGCCGAACCAGAGCACCATGGCCCCGCCAAGACTCCCGATCAGCATCATCCCTGGTGAATAGTACGACCAGAGGAACATGGCCTTCAAGGTATCTTGCCGGCAACGATCGCTCTTCCGATCGAATCGCTCCTGCTCGTAGGGCTGGCGATTGAAACCCATCGTCTCTCTGATGCCTGCCAGCATGTCTTGCAAGAGGGCGTTCAATTCGGCCGAGCCCTTTCGAATCGCGCGATAATGCCCATGGACACGTTTGGTGAATAGGGCCGCTCCCACGATCAAGAGGGGAATCGGCACAAGCGCCAACAGAGCCAGTTTCCAATTGAGCATGAACAGCATGATCATGATCCCGGTCAGCGTGAGCCCGGCCGTAATGATCTCTTCGAGCCCGTCGACGAAGATGCGCTGCATGTGCTCTGTATCGTTTAACACTCTCGACATGATCTCGCCCGTCGGGCGATTCTCGTAGAAACTGATCGACAATCGCTGAAGCGCCGAGAATACTTGGACATGCAAGTCATGCACGACTTGCTGCTCCAGCCCATTGTTCAACCGGATTCGGATCGATCCGCAGACGTTCCGCAGTACATAGGCGGCACAGAGCGCGAGAAAGACCCATACCAGGATCTGGGTCCGACCGGCCTGGATGACATCGTCGATGATGACTTTGATCAGCCACGGAGGAATTAACTCAAATGCGGTCGCGAGCCCGGCAAACACAAACGTGCCGACCACCATGGAACGGTGTGGGCTGAGATACTGGAGCACTCGAAGCAGGGTTGTCACTCGCGCAGGGTCTTCACAGTGGGTTAAATGGCCGGGATGGGGTCGTCTTGCCAGTACTTACTGAATTCCGGGAGCTGCGTGAGGGTCGACATATCGGTCATCCGATCTAAAAACACCTTGCCGATCAGGTGGTCCATCTCGTGCTGGATACAGACGGCATAGAGACCGGTCGCTTCGAAGTCCATCGATTTACCAAGACGATCCAGCGCCTGCACTCTCACGACTGACGGCCTCGTCACCTTTCCTCGCAACCCATCCACACTGAGACAACCCTCCCAATTTTCGACTTGCTGTGGACCATAGAAGACAATCTTGGGGTTGATGAGGACTGTCTGAGGAAATCCATCTTCCCCTTCACACCCCATCACGACCAATTGAATCGAGTGCGACACCTGGGGCGCCGCCAAGCCGATCCCTGGTTCATCCAGCATGGTCTCAATCAGATTGTCGATGAATTGCTGGAGCTCGTACGTGCGAATGTCGCGAGGGTCGACCGCCGCTGCCATCTGGCGCAAGACGGGATTACCAAGCTTTGCAATCCGGAGCGTAGGCATAGTGCGTCTCTCTCATCCTTCTCTCGTCGCTCACATCATGCGGCAACGGAATGGGCACACAAAATATAGCACAGGATTTTTTGCCCCCGCAAGCGAGGCCTAGCCCCGCGAGACGCGCGGAACACGTGTGACATGCGGGACCAGCGAGACGAGTGCCTGAAATAATCTGTCCACGTCGCGTATTTCTCGCCTGTCGCGCGCGTCACGCTCGTCTAGCGGACCCGTGCAGGCTGTTTGTGGTTTGGGATTTCAAAGCTGTCCTTTTGGCTATTCCACCATTCCACCCACTCGGTCGTCCACTCTTGACGGTCTTGCGTGGTCGACGTCTCCCAATCATGAAACTCCGTTTCATGACGAGTCAGAATCCAGAGCGACTGCACCGCTGAGAGTGCGACAAACCGTTCCTCATCGGCAATCACCCCGATCAGAATCGGTATCACCGTCTTCTCTCTGACATACCGAGCCTCAAACGCCGCGGCCTTCCGAATCGACGAATTCTGATCCTTGACCATCACCTCGATCGCCTCCACGGCTTTAGCCGCATCCAATCGAACAGCCACGCGCAAGGCATGTTCACGCACCCGTGGGATTTCGTTCGGCTCCTTGGCGGCTGAGACAAGGGCCGGAACCGCGGAGGCCGCCTTCAACATCGACACTGTTTCAATGACGTTGTAGCGAATGCGTGGCCCTGGCATCGTCAAGCCTTTGACCAGGACCGGCACGGACGGCTCACCGAGATGCACGAATTCTCCCATCGCCCAAAACTCTTGTTGACCTTCCAGCAACGGCAAGAGCGCTTCCGCCCGTTGGGTCTCTTCCGACGTCAACGGTTTCGTATTCTGTGGAACGGATTCAGCCGACAGATCCTGTCCCTTCGGAGGCGCCTCGTAGGGCACCTGGGCCGGAAAGACCCTTTCTTTCCCTATGGATTCAGCCCACAGGGTCTGAGCCAGTCCCACCAACACCACGAAGAGAACAATTCCCCAGGAATACACATGTCGGTGCTGCACGATCATCCCCTTTCTCTTCGTTCGCTACGACTCGCCTCGCGCCGATGGACGATTTCGTATAACACCGGCAAGACGACCAATATCAGTACCGCGGCTGTCAGCATCCCACCCACGACGACGAGTGCGAGCGGTTTCTGTGCCTGCGATCCAATGCCTGTCGCCAGTGCGGCCGGCAATAGCCCGATGGCTGCGCCCAACGTCGCCATGAGAATCGGACGCATCTGCACATCGGCCCCCTTCCGAACGGCCTCCCGAAGCGTCAGCCCCGTGAGCCGGAATTCTTCGATGCGGGAGATTAACAGTACCCCACCGAGGATGGCCACCCCCAGAGTCGAAATGACGCCGACCGCGGCTGAGATACTGAAATTCGTGTGAGTGGCCACAAGGGAGAGGACGCCTCCCACCAACGCAAAGGGAACGGTACTCAACACCAGGAGGGCATTCTTGATCGAATCGAAGGCGCTGTACAACAGAAACAAAATGATGACGAGACTGATGGGTACCACCACAGCCATTCGCTGTTTCTCTCCTGTGAGCTGCTCGAATTGACCGGCCCATTCCATGCGATAGTGGTCGGGAAGGCTCACCTCCTTGGCCAGGCGAGCTTGGGCCTCTTCTACGGCACTTTGGAGGTCACGATCCCGCACACTGAACTTGATCGGAATATAGCGTTCGTTGTTCTCGCGATAGATAATAAACGCTCCGGTCTGCGTCGTGATCGAGGCCACCTGCTTCAAGGGAATGTGCGCGCCATCCGGAGTACTGACCAAGATATTACCGATCGCGTCGACATCCTGTCGAAACTCCGGAAGAAACCGGACGACGAGATTGAACAACCGTTCTCCTTCATACACCTGGGTCACGGCCTGACCTCCGACGGCAGCCTGCACCACGGCATTCACATCCGACACTTGTAGTCCATAACGCGCGCTCGCCTCACGATCGACCTGGATCAACAGATTCGGCTGCCCCGTGAGGTGGAAGATCCCCAGATCTTTCACGCCTTTGATCTGCTGCATGACATGCTCGATCTCAGCGGCCTTCGCCTCCATGATCTTCAAATCGGCCCCGAACAGTTTGATGGAGTTCTCCCCCTTCACCCCCGACATGGCCTCTTCCACATTATCCTGAATCACCTGCGAAAAATTAAAGATGATTCCTGGAATGACTTTCAGCCGCCCCTCAATCTCTTCGATCAACGCATCTTTACTCCGCCCGGGCCGCCATTCCTTTTCCGGCTTGAGATTGGCCAGAAACTCGGCGTTAAAAAAACTCGTCGGATCGGTACCGTCGTCCGGACGACCCAGCTGTGACACAATATTCGTGACTTCAGGCGATTCGCGGATCAACTGACGAATCTCGGTCGTTAACTGCGCCGCCTGGTCGAAGGAAATATCCACGGGCATCGTGGCACGCACCCAGAGATTCCCTTCTTCCAGCGCAGGCATGAACTCCCCTCCAACCACCCGTAGCGCCCCAAATGTCAGCGCCAGAACCCCGACGCAGGCCCCGACGACAACAGCCCGATGATCTAGCGCCCACCCCAAAATACCGTTGTAGAGACGACGGATTCCCCGCACGATCGCCGTATCGTCCTCACTAATCGTCCCCTTGAGGAAGAAGGAACACAGGACAGGGGCCAAGGTAAAGGCCATCAAGAGCGCGCCCACCAAGGCAAACCCATAGGTGATGGACATGGGCGCGAAGATCTTCCCCGGCACCCCCGTCATCGTAAAGAGCGGAATGAACGCCACCACGATAATCGCCGTGGAGTAGAAAATCGGCTGTCCTACCTGACGGGCGGCCCTCACGATCTTCTGGTCGACCGTCACGCCTTCGATCTTCTTCGTATGTGCCAGATGGAAAAAGATGCTTTCCACCATAATCAGCGTGGCATCCACGATAATGCCGAAATCGATCGCCCCGAGCGAGATTAAATTCGCCGACTGTCCGATGAAGACCATCATCGAAAAGGTAAAGAGCAATGAGAGCGGAATGGTCAACGCCACAATCAGCGCCGCGCGTAGGTGCCCCAGGAACACGAATAAGATGAGAAACACCAAGGCCATGCCGGTGAGGAGAATGTCCGTGACGGTTTCGACCGTGGTATGAATCAACGCCGTGCGATCATAGAAGGTTTTGATCTTCACGCCGGACGGCAACTTCCCGGCGTTCAGGTCCTCAACCTTTTCGCGAACCTTCTCAAGAACATTGAGCGCCTTGTATCCTCGCTGGAGCAGAATGACTCCTTCCACGACATCGTCGCGGTCATCGATGCCGACCTTCCCTAAGCGCACCCGGGAACCCACGACCACATTCCCCAGTGTCCTGATGAAAATCGGCGTCCCGTTTTTTTCGGCCACCATCACGTTTTCGATATCCGCGATCCCAGTGATGAGGCCCAGTCCACGAATGTTGTAGTTTTGCGGGCCGATGGTCAGATAGTTTCCTCCGACATTGGCATTGCTATTGGTCAAGGCGGACATCACCTGCGACAGACTGACCCCGTAGTTGATCAATCGCCCCGGATCGATCTCGACGTGATATTCTTTGGTCGTCCCCCCGAACGTGGTCACGTCGATAACACCGGGAATGCGTCGGAACTCGCGACGGACCTGCCAATCCTGAATCGTTTTCAAATCCGTGAGCGTCGTCTCGCCCGCCCCCGTGAGTTCATACCGATAGATTTCGGCTATCGCCCACCAAGGAGACAGCGACGGCGCCGCCCCAGAAGGCAATTGCACCGAGGTCAGCCGATTCAATACTTCCTGACGGTCGCGAAAGATCTCTGTATCGAAATCGAAATAAATCTTGATGTCGCTCAACCCAAAGATTGAGAGCGATCGAATGTCCGTGAGGCCCGGCATGCCATTGAGTGCGACTTCCAGGGGAACTGTGATTTGGCGTTCGACCTCTTCGGCCGACCACCCGGGCTGCTGGGTGATCAGCTCGATCATCGGCGGTGAAGGATCGGGATAGGCGACGATATCGAGGGTATGAAAGGCGTAGAGCCCGCCGAAAAAAAGCAGAAAGCCCAGGATGCAGACCATGACCCGCTGGATGAGAGAGAGTTCAACAATTCTGGCTATCATGGGGTGCGCTTAGAATCCAATTTCAAGGAGGAGAGACACCACGTGAGGACGCTACCCTTTCGCGTGGCCGGACGAGGGAGGACAGGCTCTCGCTTTGGTTGGCCGACAGCTGATTTCCTGCCCCTTGATCAAAACGACGCCTTTAGTCACGAGGCGCTCTCCCGACGCCAGGCCTTCCAACACACGCACCTGATCCGGAGAAATCGTGCTCACCTTGACATCTCGCTTGACATACTGGTCGGCGCCTTCGACGACGTACACAAACTGCTTCCCATCCTCTTCCAATACCGCTTCGCGAGGAATCATGAGCAGCAGCGTGGACTCTCCGACCTCGATATGGAGGCGCGCGAACATCTCCGGCTTCAGTCGATGATCCTTATTATTGACCAAGGCGTGCAGCTTAATCGTCCTCGACGCCGGATCTACCACATCGCCGATGGTGGTCACGGTCGCGGGAAAACTTACGTCCTGGTAGGCCTCCACGGTCACGCTGGCAAACTGTCCCTCCTTCACCAAGGCGAGATCCCGTTCGTAGACATCCGCGATCACCTGTAGCGTGTCGAGGTCGGCCACCGTGAACAGGACGTGGCCGGAGTCTCCCCCGATCGACTGTCCTGGCGTCACATTGCGTTCCACAACGATCCCGGTTAAAGGACTTTTCATTTCGAATCTGGACGTGATTTGCTGCTGCTCGAGTGGTTTATTGAGTTCCTCCGTGGGAACACGCAAGGACAACAATCGTTCTTTTGTGCGGCGAAATTCCGCACGTGCCTTGATCAATTCGTTTTCCGCTTGCTTGAGGTCCTTCAACGGCAACGCTTTACTCTCATACAAGTCCTTGGCTAACTCACGAGCCCTTGTCGCATATTGAAGCTCAGACTCTTCTTTGACATATTCCGAATAGGCTTGGGCAATGTCCTGGCTATCCAACACCAACAGCACATTGCCTGCCTGCACACGATCACCCAAATGCGCCCGCACCTCCAGGACTCGCCCTTGAAGCGGAGAAGAAATCCTTGAATATCGATCCTCCCCATAGGCGACTTTCCCCACCAACGTGAGGTTATGGGCTCCCGACCCAAGTTCGACAAGGGCCGTTTCCACCCGTGGGTGCAATTCCGCCGCCGACTCACCCACTTGAGGTAGGGTCGTGGCGGCGTTGGAGACGGGAGGTTGTTCCCCTTGCCCGCAGGCAGAGAGAACCAGACAGGCGAATGCCAAGATAGGGACCGTTCGCACAGCGTTGATCCGATTCGTCACGACTTGATCTCCTGTCCCACGGAACTTTCCAACTGAAAGAGATTGTGCTGATAGTTGAACAGGGCTTCGATATAGTTTTGCTGAATCATTCGCGACGTGCGCGCAGCATCAAGTAGATCGAGAATCGTCGCGCCCCCCCGTTCATAGGCTCGTTCGACAATGGTCAAGGTTGCACGGGCGTCTTCCAACACTTCACCGAAATAGGCTTCGACCAATCGCCGGCTCTGTAGCAGGTTGCGATAGGCAACCTCCACTTCATTTTCGACGAGATTGACAGTCTTATCCAAGTCGGCTTCCGCCGACTGAAGGGAAACCTCCGCCTGATGAATCCCACCTTGGTTCCGGTTGAACAGGGGCAAGGGAATGCCGGCGTTGACCGCGATTTGGCCTGGATTATCAGGCCCTCGCACTCCTTGAATCGCGTATCCGGCTCCGATCGTCACATCGGGAACCCGGTAGGCCTCCGCCAGCTTCAGATCGGATTCTCGCTGGAATAGAGTAAAGCGCTTGGCCCGGATGTCCGGACGCACATCCAGAGCGGCCACGCGCAACATTTCGATATCGGGATCGATCCGGCGGAAACCCAACTCCGTGGTCAATTCCAGCACCGTCTTGGGGGATAACCGCAGCAACTGACGAAGATCGCCTCTCGCCGATTCTGCCGCCTGCAGCGATTGGATCACCTGCGAGTGAAAGTCCACCATCTGCAAGCGAATCCGAATCAGATCGATTTCTGCGATGTATCCTTCTTGAGTTCTAACTCCAAGTGCAACACTACCGGCCCTGATGGGCTAAGGTGTTGCCATGCCAAAACGATGCTACAC